>UMEP01013287.1_pt1 | contig 54532 bp, 48 predicted proteins | sample 1964771 | NCBI WGS metagenome assembly UMEP01 (sample SAMEA4836022, study PRJEB28245) | human gut metagenome | biome: gut microbiome; material: fecal sample | place: Denmark | collected 2008 | reverse complement strand
TATAATTCTCAAGCAACTACAAGTGATTCAATTGCAATTGGTAATAGTTCTATAGCTAAAGGGTCTAATGCAATAGCTATTGGTAAAAGTGCAAGTGTTGCAGTAAAATCTGGATATGCTGCTTTTTCAGATGGTATAGCTATTGGAAAAAATGCAAAAATAGAAGGTACTTCTTGTGGATGGGGGACTTGTACTTACAAGGCAGGTATTGCTATTGGTCAAGATGCTTATACAATGTCTTCAGATGGTATTGTAGTTGGAAATTCTGCAACATCTGAATGTAATTCAGTCGCAATTGGTTATAGTGCAGATGCATTAAGACATGCTGTAGCTATTGGGCATGAGGCACGTGCAAATGATAAGTCTGTAGCAATCGGTTATCAAGCTTGTAAAGATGTTACAGGTGATTATGTTGTTTGTATAGGAGCGGGATCTGGACCATCATATGATGTTGATAAATCTCAAGATCATATGGTATATCTTGGAAGTTCATCTGATACAGTATATATTCCTGGTAATTTGATTGTTGGTAAATCAACTTTACTTGGATCTAGAGCTGTTAATGATGGTCATACTTATCCAGTTTTCTTAAAAGCTCATAACAAAGATCAATGGAGTGATTGGGTTTATCTAGGAACTGACGACTATAAAGGTGGCGATGATAACTTTTATCGTACTAACCCAATAACAGTTGGTCCGTTTACTTTAGGACCATCTGATAGTTTCTCAGATAGACGTTTAAAATTCGTTGGTAAAGAATTTTCTTCAGGTTTAGATAAAATTAAAGAGTTAAAAGTATACAACTATACTTTCAAAAAAGATAAATCAAAAACTCCTCATGTAGGTGTAATCGCTCAAGATTTACAAAAAGTATTTCCATCAGCAGTAAAAAAAGGAACTGACGGCTTCTTAACAATTCGTATGGAAGAAATGTTCTATGCAATGATTAATGCGATAAAAGAATTGGATTTGAAATATCAAGCTCAAGAAAAACGTATTAATGATTTAGAAAAGCAATTACAAAAACAAGATGCTCGTTTAAAATTATTAGAATCAAAAATTAAATAAAATTTCATACTGAAAAGTAAGTAAGTCATTATTGTAATAATTTACGATAATTAGTAAACGGATAAACCGTTCGACTTACTTGACTTTCATTCCTTCTCCCGCAAATCAGCGGGAGTTTTCCTTTTTTTATAAAATTATTATTCAACTTCTTTTAATACAACAATAGTTTGTTCAATTTCTGTTTTTAAATATTCTAATTGTTGATCAATAACATTATCATTATATAAATATCCTGCACCAGTATAAGCAAGATAAGGACGATATTTTTCAGCTTCTGCACGTAAGTTTGCAATTGATTGAGTATGAGAGCTTAATTCTAACAATTTTTTAAATGAAATATAACTACTTTCTGGCAAACCTTTATATTTATCACGTAAATACTCAACACTTTTATTAAAAAAGTATGCTTTTGCGTTAAACTTTTGAACATCAGAATTATTTTCTATGCATGAAAGCAAGTTTTCTAATTGTGGTAATAGTTCATTAATATCATTTAAGTAAGCAGATGTTTTTTCACTTTTTAAAATAATGTTTACAAAAGCCGGATTATCTCTAGGTATAGGTGTAATTTCATCAGCACTGTTAAAATCTTTTGTTTTTTCAAATATAGGTTTGGTATATTGCGGTTCTGTTGTAGCAAAACCTTTTGTCAAATCAGGTAATTTGCCGACATATCCACTCCCGGAATTTTCTATTTCAATATTAGATTGAGTTGAATTACTTTTAGTTTTGTCTTTATCTTTATTCCAAAACCCCCAAGCAAAGCAACTTGATGTGCTTAATATTAAAGCTAAACTTAATATTAATAATTTTCTCATACCATAATTATAATGATTATTGGTAAAAAATCATCATTTGTTTAATTTATTTGATTTGAGTTTCTTCTAATTTATGTTTATATCCGAAAAGATGCCATTTTTTATGTACAGGACAAAGTACGTTATTTTGTTCTCCGTAATACATTTTTTCTCCAAAAGGTCTTAATTTTGGATCTCTTTTATAAAATGCTTTATTTTTAAGACAATATTTAATTTCTTTTTTTTCCATTTTTCTTACGGAATTATATTTTGCTTTTTGTTCTGAATTTAAAATTGATTTGAATTCTTTATCGTATTTTTCACCAATTTCTTTCATGCATTTTTCAATATTTTTAACAACTTTTTCTTGTTTTTTTATTGCCTGTTCACTTGCGTTATGTTTGCACATATTATCTAGAACATATTTTTCCTGTTCGTATTGTCTAAATTGAACACCTAATTCTTCATAACGTTTTTTATCAATAACATCTTTGCATTTTTGTTGATCGTTTGAAAGATTTAAAACATTATATAAAGTAGCTCTTTCATTGTACATTGATGTCATTAAGTCAATACATTTTGTTTGTTTACTGCAACCGCAATTAGGTTTTTGATTTTCTGCAAAAACTTTATTTTCTTGAGCTAAAACAGAACTATTTAGCATTATGATACACAATATTAAAGTTAATAATTTAATTTTCATAAATCCTCTCTCCTGCAAAAATTATCTCATAAGTTTTTACTTTATTCAATATTTTGTAGTACACTTTTTTTATGGAAGAAATGAATTTAAAAAATTATGCATATATTGGTGATGCTGTTTGGGAAATTTTTATTAGAGAAAAAACAGTAAAATTAACAGAAAATGCAAAAAAATTACATAAAATTACAACAGATAAAGTAAAAGCATCCTTTCAAGCAGAATTGTTACACAATATTGATGATCTTTTAACCGATGAAGAAAAAGAAATTGCAAGACGTGCAAGGAATTTATCAATACCTATTGCGAGAAGACAAATTCAGGCAGAATATAGACAAGCTACTGCTTTTGAAGCTTTAATAGGTTGGTTATATTTTTATAATAAAACTCGCTTGCAATTTGTTTTAGGGGAGTTGGAAAAGTTTTTGATATTTTAATAAATTCAAAAAAAACATTTAACCGGAGGATATATTTATAAACTTTATATGTATATTATATAAATATAAAATTTGGAGGTTTTTTTATGAAAAGAGATTATCAAGAATTAATTAACAACTACCAAGGTGGCGATTTAGATTTATCAGGCTGTGAAATTAAAAACTTAGAATTAGGATCAATCAGCGGAAGTCTAAATTTATCAAAATGTGTTATTGGCAAATTGTCAATCGGTTGGGTATCAAATACTTTAAATATGTCAGGTGCAGAAATTAAAAAAATTGAAACTCCAATTGATGCAAATTTTGTAAATATGTCAAATGCAAAAATTGGTAAATTACCGGAACACATTTGGACAGATTCATTAAATATGGAAAAAAGTAGTATAGAAAAATTAAATACAGATATCAGAGCAAATGTATTTAATATTAGAGGAACAAAAATTTCTTCATTACCTAAGAATTTAAGAGTACATAAATTAATTACAGATTCAAAATCAGCTAAAAATTTATCATTAATGACATTAAAACAATGTGATGAATTAATTTTAGATGAAAGTATTTATTTTGAACAAAGAGATTTGGTAGAAAACTACAATTTTTCAAATGTAGTTTCATCAAACGAAATTGAAATGGTTTGTTCTATGTAATAGAAGAAATACATATAAAATAAAGAACATGATTTACAATATTTAGTAAATCATGTTTTTTTTATAAAAAAAATAAAAAAAGTGCTTTACAAAAAAAAATTAGCATGTACAATAAATATTGTGACAAACAAATAATGACCTCGTGGGGGTTTAGCTCAGCTGGTAGAGCACCTGCTTTGCACGCAGGGGGTCAGGAGTTCGAATCTCCTAACCTCCACCATTTAAAACAAATAGAACTATTGAAAACAGAGCCTTCGGGCTCTGTTTTAATGCTTTCAATACATTTATCTTTTGAAGAAATTATTGCAGACTTGAATTCAGACAATCCCATTTCTGAAATCTCTTTTTTAGCAAATTTTAATAGAGTTTCAATCGTTGCAAAAGGTTCTTTAAATACCATTTTAACCTTTTTATTATTAATTGTTACACTTAGGTACGTAGCTCTAATAATTTGTGCAACTTCTTCTTCTGAAAGTTCGTTTGCTGGTAAACTTGCTTTATGACAAAAATCAAGGATTTTTATACCTGTATCTAAAAAATTTGTATTAGCTATAGTGTGTTTTTGCAAGTCTGAATTTAAACGGCTTAATTTTACCTCATATTCGTTTTTCAAATTAACCCACATAGCATAATCAAGTACACCGTTCACCTGATCAAGATACATCTTTTTCAAAACTTCTTTGTTTTGTTCTATTTCTGAGTTAATTCTCTCAACTTCACTTTTATGATATTCCTGTTCATCTCCAAGACATTCTGTTAGTGAATATTTTACTAACTCATACAAATCTTTGTTTATACCAATTCTTTTTAGGTGCATTCTGAAAGACTGAGTAAGTTGTTTTTCTGAAATATATGCTGTGTTTGGGCAGCTTCTGTCAAAATGTGAACAGCGATAATAAATATTGTGTTTTTTCTGTCTTTCACCACAAAAAGAGTATCCGCAAATACCGCATTTTGCAATCCCAGGGTATAGAAAATCAAAGTTTTTACGGACTTTAGATTTATCAACTTTTAAAAATGCTAATTGTGTCTTATCAAAAATATCTTGAGAGATTATAGGAGGATGTTTCCCTTGATAAATTATGCCGTTACAGTTCATTTGCCCTACATAAATAACGTTTTTTAGCATAGATTCAAGAACGCACTGTGTTATTTTAGGTCGCTCATTTTTGTAATAGTAACCTTCTATAAATAATTGTTCAGAAAGTTTTCTAAGAGAGTATTTCCCTGTTGCAAATAGCTCAAAAGCTCTCCGAACAAAAAGAATCCTTGATTTATCTATAACTAAATTCTTTTTAGCTCCTCTAATATACCCGTATGGTGGTTGAAATGGCCAGAAACCTTGTTCTAATCCTTCATGTAATCCTTTTGAAATCTCTTCTGAAAGATTATCAATGTAGTTTTTAGCCATTAAAACCTTAATTCCATGGATAAATTTGTCATGGGATTTAGAATTTTTGCTGATTATGCTCCCTTCTTTTACTAAATGTACTTCTAAATCGTAATCTTCAAGAGTAACATAGTCTTTGAAATTACGGTAAAGTCTATCTGTTTTTTCAACAAGAACAGTTTTAATTTCAGGGTTTGCTTTAAGATAATTAAGCATCTCATTGTAATTGGTTCTACCTGCCTTTTTAGCAGTTTCTGCATCAGAATACTCTTTTACTATTTGAAAACCATTTTTAAGAGCATATTCTTTGAGTAGTTTTAACTGTGCAGGAATAGAAAATCCATCACGCTCTTGTTCTCTGCTTGAAACTCTTGCATAAATAACAGCTTGATTATGTTCCATATTTGAATTCCTTTATAATTTTCTGAACTTTGTATTTTAATTTTTACTCATTTTCCAGAAAAGTAAAGTAAGGATTCCATACGACTTCCCATTATGATTTGCTGAATATACACTAAAGTAAGCTATTATCAATATACATAATATAACTGCTTGTCTAATTGAAATATGTATTTTTTGTGTTTTCATGATCAAAAAGGAGTATGAAAATGACAAAACCTATATGTTTGAAAAATGAAGAAATGGAAATTAATAAAGAGAATATTTGGGAGGGAGATTTATTCAGTAGAAATAAGGTTGCAGAAGATTTTACTAAGATTATAACCTCAATAGAACAGCCTTTTGTTTTGTCTATAAATTCAAGTTATGGTAGTGGAAAAACTTTCTTTTTAAAACGTTGGGCAGAAGAACTTAAACAAAAAGGAGAAACAGTTGTATTTTTCAACGCTTGGGATTGTGATTTTGTTGAAAAACCACTACTTCCTTTTTTATATAATTTTATAGAGCAATTAAAAGAGCAGAATTTAGTAAAATATGATTTAATTACAGATATTAAGAATTGCGGAGATATTCTTTTTACTTGTTTTAAACATTTTATTTTTGAAGGTTCCAATGGGATTCTTGATATAGATGAGTTAAAACAAAAAACAGATGCTAATTCAATGAGTTTACCTAAAGTAGAAAACTTATATGAATATAATCAACTGAGAAATATATTAGCTGAGTTCAAAAAAGATATAGATAAACTAGTAAAAACATTATCGGGTAAGAATATATATATTTTTGTAGATGAATTAGAACGTTGTAGACCTATTTTTGCAATAGAGTTACTTGAAGCAATAAAACATTTATTTAATGTTAAAGGACTTGTATTTATCTTAGGAATAGATCGAAGCCAGTTAAAACATACAATAAGTAATATCTATGGTTGTGGTATGGACGGAGAGGGGTATTTAAGAAGATTTATTGATTTGGAATTAGAATTACCTAAACCTGATATACAAAAATATACAGAAAATCTGCAAAATATTTTTGATATACATAATAAAGATAATAGTGTAGTAGGAAGATGGACGACAGGATATGATGAGTTTAATACTTATTTCAATTTATTTGCTAGCATATATCCAATGCAACTAAGGGATATTGAGCAAATATATGCGAAATTTAACGTAATAACTAAAATGTTAGATGAAAAAGTAAATAAAATTATGCCAATTTTAGCCTTATTAATGATATTAAAAATTAAGGATATTAAATTATATAATCAATTTACAATAAAAAGTTTATCAATTGAAAATTTCGAGAATTTTATTGGTGTAAATATTTATTCTAAATTTAATAACTTAGATGAGAATCAACAATATGAGTTAGATAAGTTTTTACAAATATGTAGAGCGATTTCTAATAATAATTATTATGAAATAGTACAAAAAATACAAAAGCAATATGAATCTCCTGAAACTGTGCCAATTGAAGTAAGAGCTAAAATTAGTGGATATAACAATGTAATAGAAATACAAAGAGCTTTAAGGGCTTATAATAGGGATTTAATACAATATTTAAAAAATATGATAGGATATATAAGATAAAAAGAAAACCCGTACATTTTTATGTACGGGTCCGAATTCAGATTACATATCTCATGATAATTTAAAGTAAAATTATCGTTTTCTAATCTTTCTAAATGTAGATTTGAATGTTAATTTTACCTTTTTGCTTTGCAACTCAAACTTATTTGTAACAAGTTCAAGAATCTTTCTTTGGTTCTTTGAATCAAGTTGAATATAAATGTCGTAAAGTCGTTTTTGCATTACTTCATAACATTTTTGAGTTAGTTTTTGAATTTGGTGTTCCTTTTGCTCTATCTTTTCAGGTAGATTAGAGTAAAGCATTTCGATATTTTCAAGTTCTTCTGTTATAAAATCTTCATCTTCTATAGAATTTGTTTCTATAAAGTCGTGAAGGTGTAGTTCTTTATGATATTTGCGACTTTTATTGCGTTTTAGAGATGAAAGTTCTTTCTTTAAAGGCATTAATTCTTCTTCTAAAACCTCATCAATAATAGTTTTTGGTATCATATTAAGCCGAATTTCTTTGAAATAGCTTAAAATTGCATCAGTAACTACATTTTCATTTATCGAATGTCTTACATCATCATTATCAAAGGCTGTGTAATAGATGTATTTATCTTTCTTGATATCGCCAATCATAAATTTACCTGTTTCTTGTAATGTTAAAAGTTTTGAGTAAAGAAATTCATGTTTTCTTATCTTTTCATATCCAGAAACACTAAGCATTTCTTGAACTTTATCATATAGATTGCGATCAATAATAGCTTTATGAGTTCCTTTTATCTCTTTTTCACAATCTGGGAATGTGTACCATCCAGTGTAAAATAAGTTTTTAAGCATATTAGCTAAAGTTGCTCTTGGAATTTTCTTGTTAGGTTGTTTTGAATAGTAGAAACCTTCTTCAAATAACTCTTCAGTTAAAGAATTTATAGAAAATCTTCCAGTTGCATACAATTCAAATGCTTTTTTAACAAATTTTGCATCTTTAGGTACAATTACCACTTTCCCATTATAGGATTTATAGCCATGGGGGAGTTTAGATGGTCTTTTCCCTGTTTTAGCTCTTGCAATTAGCCCGTTTTTACGGATCTCATTCATATGAGCTACTTCAAATTCTGCGTTTGCTACTAAAATGTTAAATAAATATTTTTCATAACTTTTAAAAGGTTTTTGAATGATCATATTTTCTTTAACAAAAATAATTTTAGTATTGAATTTATCAACTAACTCTCTAATGTAATAAAAATCAGGATGATTTCTTGTTAAACGGTTTAAAGTGTAAACCATAATAACATCAACTCTATCTTTTGTCTTTTGCCGAGCTATGAGATCTTCAAAAACTGGTCGATTATTAGGAATCATTGCACTTTCATTTTCATAAAAAATGTTTTTGACAATAATTCCCTCTTTTTCACAGTACTTTCGACATTCGGTTTCTTGGATTTCTTTAGACATCCCATCTTCTTGTTTTTTACTTGATAATCTAAGATAGATATTTGCTAAAAGATTTTTGAGGGAGTTATTCATCATTATACTCCTCTTCATCTTGAGTTTTTGTTATCCTATTTAGGATATCAAGTAAGATTTCATTGTTTGAAATATCTATTTTAACAGCTCTACCTATTGGTTTTAGATCTGAACCTTTTAGACAAACTGCTCTTTTATCATTTGCAAGTTTTAGTTTAATCTGTCCAGGGGTTAACTTTTTGTTTGGATTTATGCTATTAAAAATATCGCAATATTTAGTAAGATTAATTCTTAAAAATTTACTCTTTGTAATAACAAAATCTCTACCATAAAGCAATTCTTTACTACAGAAAAGTCTATATACACTTGATAAGAAAACATCTCCATAAGACAATTCTGTATCAATATATTGTTCAAAGTAGTCAAGGTAGTTTGTAACTAAATTTTCAGTATTTATTACTTCTTCTTCTAAGATTTCATTAATTACTATCCATATTGACATTCCAATAGCAACATTGTTGCAAATTCTAGCAAAACTACAATATTTTTGAGCAATTTTATATTGTTCTTGGTATATATCAAATATTTTATTCCTATAAAACAATATTTCAGGTAGAAAACAAGAAAGTTTTTTAAGTTCATCTATTGAATGGTACTTAAAATCTGTTAAATCAAATTTCCCTCGTCTTAAATTTACAGGAATACATCTTGAAAAATTTGCAAACGTCATTTCTTCAAAGAAATGATTTGTTCCAACACAAAAAGAAGTATTTATTTCAGTGATGATTTCTTTACCATCCTTTGAAGATTTTTTTCTTGGAGTAGCAGAAAATCCATCTTTACCTAAATCTTCTATGTAATTAATCTTGCAACGGTCAATTTCTTCGTAAAATACGAGAAAATTGTTGAATTTTTCAAGTTGATTTCTTAAACTTACTCCGGTAGAAGTTCCACTTGTTAATGATGTCATATTAGTTATACCGAAGAAGGCAGCTAATATGTGTAAAATTGTAGATTTACCCGCATTAGATTCTCCATAAAGAATAATGTAAGGAAAACCTTGCGCCTTTGAAATAAAAATATCAAAGAAACAGCATGCAAATCCTACAGCTATTGCCATTAAAATTGGAGCGTCAAAAGTTTTAATCATTGATGCTACAAAGTTCTTAAGTACAATTTTAGGATTTTCACTCTGATAAAGCATTGGAACAATGCCATTTGCAGGGAGAATTTGGAGTTTTTCATCTTCTGTAAGATGTAAATCATTAGGTAAATTTGGATAATTTTCGACTTTTTTATCATCAATAAGTATTTTTGAATTGCCTAAAATATACGAATTTTCTCTTGGTTGATATCCAAAATTTGTATAAATGGTTATAACCCGAAGATTATTGTATAGCATTTTTAGTAGCAATAAATATTTATTTTTGTTGAAATCCTCATATAGCCCTACTATTCCTCGATGAATAGCTTTGAAAAATGTATTAAAGTCGCATTCATCATTTCCTTCAATAAGTCTAATGTATCGTTTCTGTGCTTGTTGTTCCTTAATAACTCATAATACGACTTTTTCTATGATCTTATGATTGTTTTTAGTGTTAGTTATCAATTTTATTATAAATAAGCCTTGAATTGCATAATTTGCAATTTTGTTGGTGATAAATTTGTTGTTTTTGTCTTGGTAACTGTACGTTAAGCAGTTATTTACATTAGTAATTTGTTTCATTTAATTTCCTCCGGTTTAATGAAAAAAAAAAAAGAACGCTCAAAAAACTTGAGCGTTCTGATAAGAATTTCTTCTTATTCATCAGATATTTCAATTACAATATCGTTAGGTTCCATTGGAATTTCATTACTTGGGGATACTACAATTTGATTGTATTTTGTCATTTTAGCATTGAAAAGGTGATTTTTCCAATGTAAAAAGACATTATATCGTGCAAATTGTAACGAGAACGGAATATATTCATCCGGAAGTTGGATTTCGTAAATGTTACTTAAAACATCTTCTTCTGGGTAGGAATTTAAGATGGTTCCAATGTGTAAATCAACAAGAAGTTTTATTTCTTCTAATGAGTCAATATCTGAAACTTCTAAAAATTTACCCTTTTTGTTGTAAAATTTACTATTTTCTAACTTTTCCATTACGGATGGTACAATTCCGATTTCTTGTAATATGTCAAAATCATATGCACCTAACATGATATAATTCATTGTTTCTAACATTTTAGTTACTCCTTTCATTATACTTTTATGCCAGTAGAGTTTAGATTGTGTTTGTACTAAACTGTTAATATATGGCATAGTTCTACGGATCTGCTATGTGGATGGAGATTAAATCTCCGATTAAGAAGAAGTTAAATTGGTTAAAATCGTATCTGCGAAAATGATTTTTAGTAACCGTTTAATTTCTTCTTTTTCGTAGTGGGTTCAACTTGTATTTTGATTACGAAAATTGAATTTACAATATTCTGTTGTCATTTGTTTTAACCTTTCTCCTGTAATTAACTATAACAATCAAAATAAACAGGATATTTTGACTATTCTACCCAAAATTCTTCATACTTTTCCAAATCGATGTCAAAATTTGACTTTTTCCCATATAATGCTAATGCAATGTCGTACAAAAACTCATCATTTGGATCTGTAGCTATTCCAGAGTATGAAATTTGTAAATGCGATGCACTATCATTCCATGTTACGGAAAATATGTATTGAAAAATTCGGAATTCAAAATTTAGATTGGATATAGTAGGCATTATTTTTTGAAAAGTAATTGGTAATTCTAAAATAAAATCGGTATTTTGTACATGAAAAAATCCACATTTTTCTCTAATACTACTTGCAATCAAAAGCATTAACCTTTTATCTAAATTTTCAAGTTTAGGAATAATAGAGTAAGTGCCTTCTTTTTGATTTAGTTGGATGAATTTTTTTGATCGTTTATCTCTGTACCAAAAATCATCAATCTCCACTCTAAAATTTCCGTTTTCTACTGAAATATCAATTTCATTTTTTAAAAGCATTTTTTACTCCTTTCTTGTTTTAATAAGTGTTATATAGTTACATCTATTTTTTTTTTTATTCAGTTTTCAATGTGCAATGTTAATTTTGGCATTATTGTTTTTTCGTAATAAAAGTATATTAGCGAAAAATAAAAAATAGATTTTGTATTTCAGTAAAAAGAGAAAACAAAGAAAACCCGATATAATGGCTTTTTGTTTTCTCTCAAATCTTGAAAGTATTATAAGAAAGCGATTTAGCAAAATAGGTAAATCGCTTCATATATGTTTACATTTATTTTATTCTATTAAGTATATCTCTTACTATTTCACCTTGAAAATTACTTTTAATTTCGAAAATATTGTTTTTAATAATTTTATCTATATACTGATAACAATTATGTGTGGATAGTTCATAACACTTTTCTGTTTTCATTGGATTGTCAATATGGACAGGGGATTCTACTATTAATCCTAAAGCTTTCATGTCATTTAATTCTCTAGACAAAGAGCTTCTATGTAAAATTTTGCAAAGCTCCTTTTGAGTTATGTCTTCTTGATTTCGATATAACTCTCTTAATATTTGCCATGTAATTTTTCTTCCAAAAACTTTGAATACTGCAATAATTAAGTCTATTTCATCATCAGATATTTCTTCAATAATTTTCAAATCAAACATGTAATTAACCTTTTATTGTATTAACGATAATATCAAAAGCAATCAATGTTTATTTTTGCTATTGAAATACTAATTTATGTATTTTGGGAAGAGAAATTATGTAAAAATGAATATTTTCTTTAAAAATCATAGAAAGGTTTTCTAAAAAGTCAGAATGTTTAAACCTTTTTATTTGCTATCTTTTTTATTTTTAGATGAAATTTTAAATAAACAAGAAAAAATAGTTTAGATTATGTTAAAACTAAGATTTTCAAGATAAAAAAGAAACATGCCTGTATAATTTTTCTGGTATGTTTCTTTTTATTGAAAAATATAGAATTATATATTAAAAAATTTTTCGGACTCAGTTATTTTCGATAATTTTGATTTCGTCTTCTGTTAAATTGTATAATTTGTAGACTTCTTGGTCGATAGTTTTATCAAGCTTGTCAATTTCTGATTGGGTTTGGTTTAACTTTTCTGATTTTTCTTTGTACCAAGTAATAAGCTCTTCTTTTTGAGAAAGCGACAGTTTAACTTTTTGTTTTTCAAGTTCTTCTATAAATGGATGAACCCCAAGCGTGTAGAATTTTTCGAGATTTTTGTTTATTTTTTTAGGCTGATATTCAGCTTTTATAAGCTCAATTGCAGAATCAATACCATTATGTAATTGTTTGTTCAACTCAATCATCTGTTCTGCTTTTTGTGCTAATTTTGCTTGATTAATTAATGGAGTTTCTATAATTGGTAATTTTGCTATATTTATAGCTTTTACTTCAGCAAATACTCTTCCTGATTCTGGAACTAAGAATTTATAGACAAAATCAATTAGTTTTGAATTTAAGAGAATTAACAAATATTTTAATTCGTAATTATCAACATTTACTATCAAATTATGGACATTGTTTAAATCATAATATCCATCTTCATCAATTGCAGCTATGATTTTATCGGACGTTTGACGAATTACAATTTTTCTGGATTTGAAGTTTAATGATTTTCTAGGTTCTGCTAACCAATCACCATATTTAATATATTTATTAATTGGTTTTTTGATATGATATTTAGTAATATTTGAACCAACAATGTATGGTTGATAAAGTTCATTAATCTGAGTTTCTGAATCATATATACGATTCTCTACATCTTTTTTTGATTGTTTTGGTGTTCCTTTGTTTGTTTGATATGGTTTAATTCCTACTGTAATAGATGCAATCTTATTTATAGTAGTAGATTTTTTATATATTTGTTCTACAAGATTTAGTTTTTCTTGACTGTATAAAACATTAAAACCAGTTTCATAATTTTTTTGCCAATAACTTTGAGAAATTTTTTGATATTCAATATTATTGTTTTGATTCAACGTGTCAAGAGAAGCTACTTTTATTTCTTCATTTATTTCAGAAGATTTAGAACAAATAAAAATACAAGTTTCAGCTGTTACATCTTCAAAAACTTGGTACCTATACAAAATAACTTGTTCTATTTTAGTTTTTGAAACTAGTAAATTTCTTATTTTTGAAAAATAATGCATGTTTAACCATGTGGATGGTACAATAAAAGATAATTTCCCATTTTGGCTTAATAGATTTAAAGCTCTTTCTATAAATACAACATATGTGTCAATTTGATATTCTATTGAACTATATTTATTATAAATATAATTTTTTGATAAGTTATCCAGTTCTGCCCCATACGGCGGGGTCCCTATAATTATGTCAAAACCGCCATTGTCCATTATAGCTTTAAATTCTTCATTCCAATTAAACGCCTTTTCGCCTGCTACATTTGGATCATCTATCAGTGAATTCCCGCATTTTATATTTGCATCAAGGTTTTGTAAGGGTTCATCTTTTTTTGCTGTTTTTAACCATAGCGCAAGTTTTGTTATTTCTGTTGATTCAGAGTTTAGGTCAACACCGTAGATATTATTTAATAAAATTGAGCGATCAACCTCTGCCATGTTTTGGTGTTCAAATAGGTTTAATTTTACAAACTCTTGACCGCCTCGTTTTAGAGATTTTTCTGAATTAATTTTTTCTTCTGTGCGGATTTTATACTGCTTTTGCAAAAATGTATGCGCTTGATTCAAAAATGCACCTGAACCGCATGCGGGGTCTAGAATTTTTATTGTTTCCAATTTGTCGGGATTTTCTTCTAAATATGCGCCGATTGTTTGTTCGACAATGTATCTTGTAATATATTCAGGTGTGTAAAAAATTCCGTCTTTTTTACGTTTTGATTTTTGTTTATCCTGTTCTATTCCGTCAATTTCTGCTTTGATTTGTTCCAAGTCATTCAAGGATTGTTCAAAGATGTGACCTAGAATATTTACATTCAAATCACTTTCAAAGTCATAATTTGCCAGTTTTATTACTTCTTCCCAAGCAGAATCTTTAATTTTTATATTATCTAAAATTTCATCGTAGGCAAAAAGTCCGCCATTATATCTGTTAATTGGAGGTTTTACGTCGCTATTACCTTTATCAATAGAGGTAAAAAGCCCTTTGATAATCGGCCAAATTTTTTCATCTGTCGGTATTGGTAAATTTTTGCCTGTTTCGTAGTAATTTTTCAAAGTAAAAGGCGGCAAAAGTGATATATTGGAATCTTCGCAGAACATTACAAAAACAAGTCTGTCAAGTAATTTTTGTGTTTTTTCCAAAAGGCATTTTTTATCAATATTTGGATTATGCTCGCAGATATGCTCAAATAAAAACTTACGTAAATTTTTATAATCTTTGTAAAAATCCTTTGTTATTTCTTCTTCATTTTTGCTTGTATCTTTTACAAGTCTGTCAAGTAGAGAATTTCTGTTTTCATCTAGTAAGTTTTGTTTGGACAGGCAAAAATAAAATCTTTTAAACTCTTTTTCATCATCAAGTTTTAGGATTTCAAAGCTTTCATAATACCCTTGACCTCTGTCTTTATTATAAAGTCTGATTTCTTTAAAGTTGGATACTATAATCCAATCACATCTATCAAATTTTGAGGAGTAGCTGAATGCTTGGCTTACTGGAGAATCATAATCTTTTCTTGTAGATTGTTTTTTATCAAGAGAAGTATTTGCGTCTTTAAGTTCTATAACAGCTCTTGTTATATTTTTGTTTTTTGAAAAATACCCTAATGCTCCATCTGCTTTTGTATCATCTATTTCGGTTTTAGCTTCATTAATTAGATACCATTCTTCTGGGGAATCATGCATTTCAGAATAACCTAGAATGATTCCGAAAAATTTGCTTAAAAATGCTGATTGAACTCTGGTTTCTTTGGTTTTATCGTAATTCCCATTTTTGATTGATTCTTGCCAGTTGCCAAGAATTTTTTGAACTCTTATAAAATCATAATCTTTTGGAAGATCAAAGTTGTTTAAATGATTTTGTAATAACCGTTTGTTAAATAACATATTCCATACCCTTTATTTGGTTTGTAATTTGTAAGCATCCATAGATGTTTTACTTATAATCGTTTGTTTTCGTATAATTATATCTTTTTTACTAAATCACCTATTTGGGGGTCATTAAATGGTAATATTTCTGGTTCTTCAATTATTTCTTCTGTTCCCATACTCCAAGGTAGTTTTTTGATTGTTTTGGATTTAGTTTTTTTGGTTTTGCAAGAAGTCAATGTTGCTATTGTGTCTTGAACGTGTTCTACTTTTCCCATTCCTACAACAATTTCAAGATTTCCTAGATTTTCTTTTGTATCAGGGTCTATAATTTCATCTCCTAAACGATAAATAAGGAATATATCACCCTTAAAAATTTTGTTTTTAGTACCTTTGTTAATTACAATAGTATATTCATCAACGATTTGAGCTACCTTTGTAGGTTTTGGTGTGTTTTCTAACATTATACAAACTCCTCCCTGCATTCAAAATTTGGTATTGATGGTTTTATTATGATTTTATTTTTTATTTCGTCTAATTTATCCATATCCCATTTGTCATTTACAAATTCTTCAACTATTACTTGAATATATCTCGTAGATGTTGTTATTGTTTCAATTGTGCCATATGCAATAAATTCTTCGATATCATCTTTATAATAAATAGCAACAGGCGTTTGTGGAGCAAATAAATCTGATGGTGTAAAAATAAGTCTTTCTCTTTTTATTGCTTTCAATTTTGGTAAACTTGAATAATTGCTCATGATCATATGGACTGTTGTTATTAATAACTTTATTGTGTAAGCCAAAGATATGAATAAAATTATAATTATTGTAATAAAAACTTTTGAACTTATGTTATTTAAGTTACCTAAAGGATACCATGTAAGGACTAAAGAGATAATAGTTGGAATAATTAAGGCAAACCATTCCCATACATGCGTCAAACTATTTATTAAAATATCCTTCCACATAATTGTCACCTTGCCTTTATTTCGTATAAATCTTGTTTAAATGTCCAATCTTGTAAGAATTGCTACTTGCACAATCTTTATTCTATCTAATCCTATCATAAAAAACATAATCTGTGAAAATATACTAAATTTGTGATATTATACAGAAAATAAAGGAGTTGTTATGTCTGAAAAGTATGAAATTGTATACGTACTAAGAAATGAAGCAATGCCAAATCTTATAAAAATTGGCAAAACTCAACGTAAAGATTTACAAGCAAGAATGTCAGAACTATATTCAACTGGAGTACCTTTCCCTTTTGAGTGTTTATGGGCTGGCGAAGTGAAAGATTGTAGTAAAATCGAGAATATTATTCACAATGCTTTTAGACATAATAGAGTGAATCCTAAAAGAGAGTTTTTTAATATTGAGCCTGATCAAGTAATTCCGTTATTGCAAGAATTAGCAGTCAGAGAACTTACTTCTGATGTTGATAAAGCCTTAAATAAAGGAATTTCAAAGGAAGAACAAAAAGCATCTAAACAATTTCATAGGCCGATGTTGAATTTTGAGGAAATGAATATTTCGATTAATGCAATATTAGTTTATGTTAAAAATCCCGAGATAATAGCAACTGTTGTTGGAACTAAAAAGGTTTTATTTGATAATACTGAATTTTCATTAACGGCGTTAACAAGAAAATTACTTGATTTACCTTATAATGTAGCTCCATGTAGATATTGGACATACGAAGGCAAAAACCTACAAGAAATCTATGATGAAACATATACAAATATTGTTGAATAAAATTATTCTTTATGCGAAAACCTGATTATTCAAAATTTTCTAGTTATAAACATAATGCTTTTAGTATGGAAATGGAAAGCCCTATTAAGGCATTAATAGTAATTAATGATACGCTATATGCTTTTTGCGAAACTTGTATAGCTAGAATTATTATGGGGACGGAAAGGGATAAAAATGATGAATTTCCTTTATCTCCAAATACTAAAGTAAAAGTTTTACACAAAGGAACTAATGATGCGTTAGTTAATCAAGTTTTTGTTTTTTTGGAGGGTATTAATCAAAAACATTTTGGAGAATATCAGGCAATAACTTTTTCAAAAAATGCAGATATGGAAGAAGTTAAAAGTATTATTTTTGAAATACTATTAAATTGTTCAACATTTGCTGATTCGTATGCAGACCTTGTAGATTCTTTTAATGAACAACTGAAAAAATTAAAAGTTCCTTTAACGGCAAATAATTTCGAAATAGAAGCTTTTATCCCGAATCTAGAAAAGAAAATTAAGGATATAATAATTACAGAATGCGGAGCTTTGTTGAACAAACTCTCTCGATTAACGATTGCTTTTTACAAAACTTCTTTATCTAAAAATAGCAAAACAACGATTATGAATAATGATAAACGAATAGACAAAGCAATTGAGGTTTTAATAAATAAAAAATTGATTAAAAGTGATAGTAATTTAGCTCAATTTGTTAAACAACAAAATGAAAAATTTTTGTCTAAATTTGTTACTATAAGAAATGTTTTAGAACATCCAGATCATAAAAAATCCATTCAAATCAATAATTTTTATTTGTTGCCAGATAGAACTTTTGAATATCCGAATTGGGAATTAAAACTCCCTGATTCTTATGAAAAACGAGCTTTGATTAATGATATAGAGGATAATTGTAAATCATTAATTGATTTTATTCTGTTATTTATTAGTGAACTTTTGATTGAGTCATTTGAACAGTATTATTATTATTTAGATGGCAAAATATGGAGATATTCTAAAAATAATATAGGCAAAATGTAAACGAAGATTTTAATCTAGTATAAAGTATTACATTTATTATGTAATATTGAAATGTTAATTTTTTGTGATATTATACGAAAAGATGGCAAAAATATTTTTTTCAAATTGTTATATTCTGTATAAAGATAAGAGATAAAAGATAAGGAACTTTGTTATGGTTTTATATGAACCTGTTATCGGGCGTATTGGATTAAGTGATATTATGAATTGTCCAGAATTAATAAAATTCATTCAAAATACTGATTTCAAAAAAGAATATAAAAAATATACAACTGAGCAAAAAGTAAAGATGAGAAATGGAAAAAACAAAAAATAGCAAACCTCATATTTTGATATCAAGAGAGCAAGAGGTAAGAAATTTATTTAGAAGTAAAAAATATATTGAGGTAATTACTGTTGTTAAAAAACTTCAACGAATGATAGATTTAACTTTTTTAGATTATTCTTATTTTAATAACAAAGTTGTCTGTCTTATATATCAAGGTTTAAGCTATGTTGAATTAGGGTTTTATAAAGAGGCATATTTTGTTTTTAACCAAATTAGTGAAAAATTTGCAAAATTAAAACAGGATAAAATTACATTAAAAAATATCATTAGATACACTATTGATAAGTACCAAGCTAAAATGGCTAAGGAAGCTTTAGACATGCTTGAGGAGCAATTTTTACTTTTTTACCATTCGAATTATGTTAATTTTTTATCTAATTTTGCATATATTTGTTATAAATTAGAAGACTATGAAACAGCTATTATTTACTATAAAAAAGCTTTATATAAAAGAAGCAAAGATATCCAATTAAATCTAGGAATTGCTCAGGCACAATATTATGCTCATAGAAAACACTTCAAATTTAATCTTTTGAATAAAATTTTTTATAATCATACGCCATCTGATATTAAAGTCCAATATAAAAAGACAATAGAAATGTTTTTTAGGATGGAAACTTCTTTTGATACGTTATTAGCAATTGGCAAAATGTATTATTTTTGTGAAGAATACTCCACGTCTTTAATTTTTGTTCAAAAAGCTCTTGAGTTAGCTAAAGATCAACCGAATGCCAGAATTCATGCATATGATTGGTTATCAAGAATTGCCTTTAAGACAAAACATTATGAAGTTGCCGCAGAATATTACCACCAAATTATTAGTGAACTGATTAATTGTTCTGATTATACACCGGAAGTAATACATCCCAAACCTAATTTATATAAAATGTTAGAATATTTGACTCAAAACAAAGAGCAAATAAGGAAACATGATGTTCACTATATTAACAAATCTATTTGGGGGGGAATAATAGCTGCAGTTATTCTTGAAAGTTTTGAAATATATTCGAATGGACAAGAAGGGATTTTATTCCTTACTCTTATGGTTATGATAGTTTTTATTGTTTCTCTATGCTATATTAACATATATAAATAAGTTAAATGAAAGAAGTAAAGTTTATTTGAGTTTCGTATATCAAACGTCACAACCTTTGGTGAATATTACTAGGTATTATTTTCTATAAGGTTTAATAGTGATTTGTATATTTCAGTTTGAATCTGTACATTCTGGCATTTTCTTATTTGTTCCTAGCTCGTGTTGCTCAAAATACTCAAATATTTTTAATTCAAGTTTTGTTAAGTTATTTCTGTAATAATTTCAAGAAAAACACTAATCAATACTTATAATAAGTACATTCAAATGATAAAACACAAAAACCAGTTTTGTATGCTAATTAAACATATTTAATTTACAATTTCTATTCTTGATTTAATATATTTCATAAAATAATGTTACAATTTTAGCATGCAACCTCATAAAATAGGGTGTTTTTTCACATGCCAGCTAAAAAATTGCTATAATTGTTATGTAGGTACGAACCCAATAGTCGTAAGGGGGATAAAATTTCGAGGAGAGACAAAAATGACTCAGAAAAGAAATTATAGAGACGCAGGAACTGGACAGTATGTTACTAAAAAATATGCTGAGAGTCATCCAAAAACTACAGTTTCAGAACCACGTCCAAATAATAAACCTTCAAAGAAAAAATAGTCTGCTGAATTAGACGCTCGACAGACTATTTGACGAACCCTCTATTTTTAGAGGGTTTGTTTTTATATATTACATGATTGTCATGTCAAAATCAAGAGATTTTTTAATTTCATTTTTGCACTTTTTTGCATTATTTTTTAACAGATATTTGAAGAAAAAACTGTACTATCTTGACATGCACAAAACTAAAGCAGTTAAGCTATTTTGATAATTTGTTGTGTTAAGCTGTATGTTAAGGTCCACCATTTAAAGATAAGAGCCGTAAGGCTCTTTTTTTAATACATTTTACTGCATTTTGTTAAATTTATTATTAAAGGAGAGGGTAATGATAAGGTTAGTTGATTTTTTAAAACTACCATCAGATAAAGCAAAAATTAAATTTAATATGAATCCTTCAGATCCAACCAAAAGAGCGTGGGATTTATTATTAGATGATTCGATTGAATGGGATAATATGAATGCTTATAAAACAAAGCATGCTAGTAATAATTTGAGTGATGCTGAATATTTAATTTCGTTTGCACAGTATTATCCATATGGTCCAAATTATTATATATTTGGAGGGATATATAAGATAACTAAAATAGTTCCTGAAGTTTTTGATAATATTGGGTATAAACTTGAATTAACAAATTTTTATAGTGAATATCGAAAAAGATTAATTATTAAATTAGAAAATCCAATAGGGCGTGATATTTATACTCGTTGGTATTCAAATGTTCAAGAACAATTACAACCTGAAATATATGAACTAGCTCCATCAACAAAACTTGGAGACTTTCCTGGGTATAATAATATTTTACTTACTCATAAAGATTTACAACATATTGTCGAAAATGATGCTCCAGAATGGCGACAAGCATTATCTAAAGTAAAAGGTGTTTATGTCATAACAGATACATCTAATGGGAAGTTATATATAGGTTCTGCCATTGGTAATAATGAAGGTATATGGCAACGTTGGGCCTCTTATGCAAATTTGAATAATCTAACTGGTGGTAATAAGTTTTTTGAAGACCTGAAAAGCGAAGCAATTGATAATATTGTAGATAATTTTACATATTCAATATTAGAAATTTTTGATATGAAAACTGATTCCAATTATATTTTAGAAAGAGAAACTTTTTGGAAAAAAGTTTTAAAAACTAAAGAGTATGGAATGAATTATAATTAAACTTAAAACAATTTTTGTTGTTCACATTTAATAATTAATGATTTTTGATTGCTTAATTGTATTTCATCTGTATTTTGTAAATTACCTAGGATTAAATCAAAATTAGGATTATGTTTTTGATAGTTTATTTTAGCAATTTCAGGGTTTTGATTTGCATAACAATATTTACAGCCGTTCGGACAAGTATCATAATCTCCGATATTACGACTTTCGATACATTGACAATTTTTGCGATTGACTGAATGTTTTATTGATTTGAATTTTATACTATTTGCTTGTCCTAATATTTCAGAAGTTAAACAACCTGAATGTAAAATCCCGAATTTTTCGTAATTTGTTTCAGTCGCACAGGTTTGTATTATCATGTTATATTTTTTTGCAATCAATCCTATGTTTTTTGCAATTTCGATTTTATCTTCATTTGTCAGTAATATAATTTCAGGCATATTTGTTTTTAATTTTTTATACATCTCTACAAAACTAAAAATACATCTATCGATATGTGGAGATAATTTTTGAGCCATATAGTCAAAAGTTTTATAATGCAGTTCTTTTGAATATTTTTTTGTCAAAAGAATAGGATCATAACGCCATGCAATTCTTTGTTTCCCAACAATATTCGATAATTTTATTAGTGTTTCAATACTTTTATCTATAGTAGGGACATTAGGTTCAATATCTTTGTCATATGCTGTGATTGTGTAATGAAAGTATGTATTGAATTTATCTGTAATACTTTTTATGTAAGGTAAAATTGGTTCATAATTTTTCGAACAGAAAATAATACAGTCTACAGTTTGAGGATCCAATTCATATTTTGTGACTTTATTTGGAAACATTGGATTTCTGGAGTAAACAAAACCTTGTTCAAACCTTTTTAAAAGCCATTCTGTATAATATTGAACAGTATCTGTTCTTGAGCCTGTATTTAAAATCATAAAAGTATTTTACAATAAAAAGAGAGTCCGAAAGTTTGATATTTTGTCTTATAATAAAGTTAATGAAAAAGATTTTTTTAATAGTAACTTTATTAATAAATATTATAACTTTGCCAGTATCTGCATCTGATAAGAATATATTAATTAAAAGTTTAACTAATCAAACTAAGTATTCATATTGTCAAAACTATTTTGTTATACCCGATTTCAAAACAGAAAATCTTAGTTTATTTTATATTGACGGCTACAAATACAAAAGACCATCTGCAAAATCTAGAACAAAAGCTGCTAAAGCTTTAATTACTGAAATTCAAAATGCAAAAGAGAGTATTTACTTTGCAATATATGGAATAGCTGAGCAACCTGATATTGAAAAAACTCTGATTAACGCTAAAAGAAGAGGGGTTGAAGTCAAAGGTGTTGTTGATATGACCCAAGACAATAAAAATATTTATTCAGGTACTGAAAAATTTATAGAAAGTCTTGGAAATATTCACAATGACTATGAAATTGCAAACCTTTATACAAAAGAATTTGAGCAGATGTATGACTTAAAATTTCATACAATAAAAGAAGAACTAAAAAATAATAAAAACATTCAAATTGATAAAGATACAAAAGTTTCTGTGTTTTTTGCTCCAAAAAATAAGGTATTTGCAAATGAACTGCATTATTTGCTACAGTCAGCACAGAAAACTATTTATGTTGAAATGTTCTATCTAACTAATAAGTATTTAGTTAATGATTTAATCTTCGCAAAACAAAGAGGAGTAGATGTAAAAGTTATACTCGACGCCTCAAGTGCTAATAATGAATTTTCAGCTCATAACAAATTACGTTCTGCTGGAATTCCTGTAAAAATTGAAAATTGGGGCGGGAAAATGCATACTAAAGCTGCAATTATTGATAATGAATATTACGTAATTGGTTCAATGAATTGGACTGGTAAAGCTGAGTTACATAATGATGAAAATCTTTTAATTATCCAAAATTCTGCACTCGCAAAAAATGCTACGAAACATTTTAATCATCTATGGAATATAATTCCTGATAAGTATTTGATAGAAACCCCAAAAGCTGAGGGTAGTGATTCAAAGTATTCGTGTTTTGATGGAATGGATAATGACCACGATGGTAAGGTTGATTGCAATGATGATGATTGCTTAGACTGCTGCGGAGCTAAAATAATTAAATAGTGTATCAGGAATAATTTCTTTTTCTGATTTGTGCATTTTTAAATATTTTTCCTTTATTTTTTTTATATTTTCAGGTTTTATCATATCCTTAAGTGAATATTCCATATTAAATCCCATTCGACCGCTTTTTATTTTAGCACAGTCATTATATTCATATTTCATAGCTTTTTGATATAAGTCAGGATGATTTTCATACAACTTCAGCCAATCCATACAAGATTGATAAAAGCAAAAGTAGCATCCCGAGCGTTTTCGCCATTTGTAATAGTCAGACATTCCTATACCAGTATTTTTAAGAATATTTTCTATGTCATTTTTATAAATATTATTTTCTACAAAAGGGAATACTTCTGTTAAAAGAGGATTATTCCCAGCTGCTTTAGTTCTAAAAATTTCATCGCTCCTAATTCCAATATATAGTTTAATTTTTGAATAGCCATATTTTGACTTTAGATTTTTTACATATCTCTCTAGCGAATTGGTTTTTAGCAGTCCTGTGCACCACCTGTGTTTGTGTGAAGGGAGGAAATTAGTAGTTGCAAGAATATCTTCAAAACTTCTTTTAGGTTTTAATCTGGTAATTTCCTTGTTTAAAAATAACTCTATTTTATTTAAGTAAGCATAAGTTTCAGGAATTTCATGTTCTGTATCACAAAAAACGAGTTCCAGTTTTTCAAAAATCTCAGGCATGTTATCCCGCATGAAAAACGCTAAAGCGGTGGAATCTTTCCACCTGAAAGCGACAAGATATGGTATTCTTTTTCCATTTTTTCTCCTTATACACAACACAAAAGCACAGTAAAGCATCTGCTTCACTGTGCTTAAAAATCTTTCAGTTACTCCTTGCAAACACTCAAATCATCTAAGGATTTGGCTTGGCAAGAGGTTTGTCACCATTTACATTATTCCTTATAATTTGTAAGAAATCTCTAAACTTAATTTTTTTTTAAGGATTTTGGCGGAATCAATATTTATTTTATAATAGTCGTAATGAAAAAGATTTTTGTATCACTAATATTATTTTTCATAGCTATTGGTCTGCCTGTTTTTGCTGCTGTGCAAGATAATAGTATTGATTTAATGTTTAATTATCCTTTTTACAAAAAGCCTTCTTCAAAAATTAGAACTCAATCAGCTAAAGTGCTTTATAAAGAACTAAAAAATGAAAAAAATTCACTTGATTTCATGATGTATGGAATATACAAACAACCAGATATATTTAATCAAATAATAGAGTTATGTAATAATCCTAAAATAACAGTAAGAGGTATTGTTGATGTAAATACAAAAGGTATGAATGATTATCCTGATACACATAAGTTAAAAGCTCAGTGTAAAAATATTAAGACTGATTTTGCAACAAGAGATGAAATGCAAGAATATTATGATAAACAAAAAAAATTAGGATATTTAATGCATAATAAAGTTTTTGTATTTTCAAATGACCATGTATGGACAGGTTCAACTAATATAAGTTCTACTTGTTCCGGTGGTTTTAATGCGAATGTATCATATTTGATAAAAGATAAAAAAGTTGCTGATCTTTATCGACAAGAAATTTCACAGATGTATAATGATGAGAAATTTCATATAGATAAACAAAAAATATTTTCTAAAAATATAGTCTTAGAAGATAGTACAATACTTGATATTTATTTTGCTCCAAATGAAAATATTTTAAATGAAGCAATAATCCCGAGTTTTCAAAATGCAAAAAAGTCCATATATGTTGCAATGTTTTATTTTACTAATAAAAATATTTTAGAAGAATTAGTAAAAGCCAAAAATAGAGGTGTTGATGTAAAAGTAATTGTTGATGCTTCTTTTGCAAAAGATTTTAGTAAATATATCAAATTAATGAGAGAAAATGACATTCCTGTAAAAGTAGAAAACTGGGCAGGGAAAATGCATTGTAAATTAGCTGTTATTGATGATAATATAACTCTTACAGGTTCTTTGAACTGGACAAATTCTGCAGTAAATTTCAATGATGAAAACTTTTTGAAAATCCAAAATCCTAGAATTGCAAAAGAAACAATTAAATATTTTTATACTCTTTGGAAATCCATACCTGATAAATGGCTGTATGCTATTCCAGATGCAGAAGGAGTTGATTCAAAATATTCTTGTAAAGACGGTATTGATAATGATCATAATGGATTGATAGATAAAAATGATCCTAAATGCCAATTATAAATTATCAATTAATTTTAATTCAATATTTTCACTTTGTTTTTTTGTTGATTGATTTTCTTTTATTTTTTCTAAATTTTCTTTTTTAATCATTTCCCTAAGAGTTCCATATGAACACCATCTAAAAATTTCTCCACGAGATTTTAAGCCTGTTTCTTCATAATACATTGCTTTTTTATATAATTCAGGATGTTTCTCATAAAGATTAATCCAATCAATAGGTTTTTGATAAAAACAAAAATAACAACCGTTTCTTGCTCTCCATTTGTAATAATCTGGATAAAAAATTCCCTTATTTATAAGAATATTTTCTACATCATTTTTGTTGATTTGATTTTCTATTAATGGGTATTTAGCTATTACAAGACTTTTTTCTTTTTCTGTTTTTGGAGAAATTCCTTTTCTCCAAGATTCATCAGCTCTTATTCCAATATAAAAATAAAAAATCCCTTTTCCTTCTTTTTCAATTTTTTGATAAATATATTTCCAAGAAGGTTTAACTTTAAGTTCAATAGTACAATATCTTCTGTGTGGTGCAGGTATTAAAAAATTTGTGTGAAAAATATGGTCAAAGTTTTTTTCAGGTTTTACTCTAGTAATTTTTTTATTTAAAAATATTTCAATTTTGTTTAAATAATTATAAGTTTCAGGCAAGTCGCACCCTGTGTCATAAAAAACGAGTTCCAATTTTTCAAAAATCTCAGGCATGTTATCCCGCATGAAAAACGCTAAAGCGGTGGAATCTTTTCCACCGCTTAAACTTAAAATATGGTATTCTTTTTTATTGTCCATTTCAAATTCCTTATTAATTATTGAGCGTTTACAATTTTTCTTACAATAACATTTTGTTCAGGTTTTGTAAGTTCTAAAAGTTGTTTTAAAACTTTTTCAAAACTTTTACTGATTCCGATTTCTGATGTACCGACTGTTGCTTCAATTGTATAAAATTTTAGTGCTAAATCTTTTACTTTGATTTTAAAATCTGCAACATCTTCATCAGACCAATCTTTTGGAACTCGGGATTTGTTGATAAATGTTGCAATACGATTAATCCACAAAATATCATCAGCGTCTTTTTCAACAACGTTATTGAATAGAATTTTTAATTCTTTTTCTCCAATAAATTCTTCTACTTTCTCAAATCTTTGAGCTAATTCTTTGCGAGATTTTGCGTGAAAACTTTCAAAGAAGAAAGTGTTAATTTCTGATACCATATTATGTGTTGCATTTTTCAACTCGTTAATTGATGCTTGGTAATTTTGTAAGAATTCATCATCACACTCAGGCAAAAGTTTCCCTGAAAGAACTTTTGGAATATCTCTATAAAACAGACTTATAGGATCTTTTGCATTCATTATAACATTTCTGAAACGGATTGTTTTTTTAGATAATCTTTCTGTATGCAGAGTATATTTTTCTAAATCCCTTATGAAATATATTAACGTTTTTGTGATGTCGAGGATATTTTTTGTTTTAGTGTCAGAGAGAATTAGCGAAATTTTTTCTAAAATCGGTAAATCTTCCATAATTGTTTTTTGAATTTCAAAATTTTGAGGACAGAAAATCATTCTATCAAACATCAATTGATTTAGCTTTAATTGGAATTGTAATTTTTCATAGATTGCAAGAATATCTTTATTTTTTGCTAAGACATCAAGTAATAAAATTCCGACAATTGATTTTGTAAGTCCATATGATATGAATTTTTCAAATAAATCAGTAAGTTTAATTTTTTTACCTTGCAAAATATATTCTGAAATTTCATTTTTAATATCTTTGCAGGTAGAATTTTCGCTCAATAATTCATTTTTCAAATAACTTTCAATTGAATGCTCTTTTAATTCTTCATTTTCTAACAGGTGACGTGCAAGACATCTCATTGCTTTTGTTAAGACCGGAGGCATTTTTTCAAGTTTTAAATATTCAAGATTAATCTCCGGACGTTTGGGAAATTCGTCACAACACCAAGATTTGACAGGGTTGTCTTCTAGATATTTTTTCCCTTTTTCAGTCAAGAAAAATTCTCGTTTTTCTTCTTTCATCAGCTCATTTGTTGTCGCGAATTTTTTCAAATCCTTAACTTGGGTATTTGTAAGCCCGATTACATAGTTCAAATCAGGATTTTTAAAAATTTCTGAATCTTTTTCTACACAAGAGAGAAGTTTGTTTAAATGTTCCATAAAAATTCCTTTCTACTGCTTTCCAACAAAAAACAGACTCTTTTTTATTGAGTCTGATAAAAAGCAATTATTTTGCTACTACAATTTTAGATACAGCTATGCTATTACTTCGCTTTAAAGAGATTTTAATTAATCAAATCTCAGCTACTCCTTGCAAACACTCAAATTATCTAAGGATTTGGCTTGGCAAGAGGTGTGTCACCACTTACATTATTCCTTATAATTTGTAAGAATACTCTAAACTTAATCTTTTTTTAAGGATTTTTGTAAAATCAATATTTGTTTTATAATAGCCGTAATGAAAAAGATTTTTGTATCCTTAATATCAATTTTTATGATTATTGGTTTGCCTGTTTTTGCATCTGTCAAAGAAAATCCAAATATTCAGATTTATTTTGTCAATCCAATTAATAAGTCTAAACCTGCAAAAAGTGGAGATGGTGAAGCAATTAATGCCTTATTGAAATTGATAAATGATGCACAGGAAAATATTGATTTTGCTATTTATGGAATTAGTAATGAAGATGAAATTTTCCAAGCATTAATTAGTGCACAAAACAGAGGAGTGAAAGTTAGGGGCATTGTTGATATGGATAATGAAAAGAAAAATCCATACAAAGATACTTATGATTTATTGAAACATTTGACAAATATAAAAACTGATTATAAGCAATTAAAGGATTTCAAATCTTCTAAATCTGATTATGTTCAACATGTAACTTATAACATCGGTGGAAAGATTGTAGAGGCTTCATTTGTAAATGAAGGTATTAAAGATTATAACGATAAAATAATGCATAACAAATATTTTATTATTGATAAAAAAATTGTATGGACTGGTTCTATGAATATTAGTAATACTTGTGCAAGTTATAATTCAAATTCCAGTGTTGCTATTAATTCAAAGGAACTTGCTGAAATTTATACAGAAGATTTTGAACAAATGTTTATAAAAAATAAACATCATAATGAAAAACAAAATAATGTCAGTACAAAATATATAAATATAGATGACAATACAAAAGTTGTTGCATTGCTTTTACCAGAAGATAAAGAAACTTATAATATCGTGAGCGGTTATATTAATAGAGCTCAAAAATATATCTATGTTCCAATGTTCTTTTTTACACACACAAAATATTCTCAAGATTTAATTAATGCACATAACAGAGGTGTAAAAGTAAAAGTTATATTAGATGCTACTTCCGCTAGAACTGGTTATTCAAAACATGAAATTATGAGAATGGCAGGTATTCCTGTAAAAATTGAAAACTGGGGCGGCAAAATGCATGAAAAATCTCTAATCATTGATGATAAATATTTATTGATTGGTTCAATGAATTTTACAAGTGGTGCTCATTACCAAAATGATGAAAATAGTCTATTAATAGAAAATAAAGAAATAGCAATAAAATCACGAAAAAGATTTGAAAAACTATGGAAATCAATACCTGATAAATGGTTGTATTCTATTCCAAAACCTGAAGGAGAAGATTCTAAATATTCTTGTTTTGACAATATTGACAATGATCATGATGGATTAATTGATTCAGAGGACCCAGACTGTGCGTGTTTTTATAAGGGAAAACAAAATAAATATATTTATAATCAAAAAGGACCTATAATTGATTAATTAAGTAATTAGTTGTAAGATTTTGAGTTTCTTTTTTGATTTTTACATAATTTTCTCTAATTTTTTTTATATTTTCAGGCAATATCATATCTTTTAGACACATATTAACATTCCACCCATATATTTTAGCTTGTTTATCGTTGAATTTTTCATATTCCATTGCTTTAAAAAATAAATCAGGATGATTTTCATATAAATTCAACCAATCATTTGGAGATTGATAAAAGCAAAAATAGCAGCCTGAACGCTTACGCCACCTGTAATAATCTGGTAAATTTATTCCTACGTCATATAAAATTTTAAAAATGTCACCTCGACTAATACAAAATTCTTGAAACGGATATTTTACAATAATTCTTTTATTGCTATTACTTATTCCTCGCCCCAATTCATCTGATCTTATGCCAACATAAGTATAGATAATTGCATTTTTATTTTTTTCTAAATATTTTGATTTAATATATTTTTCATAAACTCTAATTTTCAAATCTCCTGTACACCAACGATTTACAATAGAAGGTAAAAATTTTCTAATATCATATAAATGGTCAAAAGATTTTTCAGGTTTGAGGATTGTGATTTTTTTATTTAAAAATATTTCAATTTTATTCAGATAATCGTAAGTTTCAGGAATTTCCTGCTCGGTATCGCAAAAAACAAGTTCCAGTTTTTCAAAAATTTCAGGCATACTTTCTCGCATGAAAAATGCGAGAGCCGTCGAATCTTTACCGCCTGAAAGTGACAAAATATGGTATTCTTTTTCCATTTCCCCTCCTTATCCACATAACACAAAAGCACAGCAAAGCATCTGCTTCACTGTGCTTACAAATCTTTCAGCTACTCCTTGCAAACACTCAAATCATCTAAGAATTTGGCTTAGCAAGAGGTGTATCACCACTTACATTATTTATGATAATTTTAGAATTTTCGACTTTTTTAATCTTTTTTTAAGGATTTCAAATTTTTTTGTAGAAAACTGTTTAGTAATATTTGCGATGTGAAATTTTAAATTTTTACTTATATTCACAAAATGGTTAGAATCACAAAAAATAATTTATTAAAATATGTGCCTTTAGATTTTTCTGTAGAAAGTTTTGTAAATCCTTTCAGAATTTATGAATTTAATAATAAAGAAATAAAACAAGGTTCTATTGTATATTTAATGGAGCGTGAAATTAGGATAATAGACAATTTTGCACTGCAATTTGCTATTCAAAAATCAAATGAATTAAATCAACCGCTTAAAATTATCTGTGCAAGACCGTTTTATGAATACAAGCCAAAGCAAGGTTTTATTGACAATCAAATTAATGAGGTTAAAAAAAATTTTTTAAAATTCGATTTTGATTTTGAGATTTGCGAAGAAAAAGATATTCCTGAACATCTTTCAAAACTTGATATAAGTTTGTTAATTTTTGATTTTAACCCGTTATTAAATCGAGATTATTTAGCAAATAAGGATTATAAAATTTACGAAATTGACGGGCATAATATTGTTCCTGCAAGGTTTTTATCAGACAAGCAGGAATATAATGCAATGACGATGCGAAAAAAAATTTATTACAAGATTTTTCCGTTTTTGACAGAGTATGACAATTTTGCAAATATCAAAACCGAAGCTGATTTGCTGTTAGACGATTTTATTCAAAACAAACTTCCTCAATATGCTGAATTTAAAAATAATCCGTCAAAAAATGTTTTGTCAGGTCTTTCTAAGTATATGAATTTAGGTTTTATTTCATCGCAACGAGCTGGACTTGAGGTTATCAAATCTAATGCAGAGGATATTAATAAAGAAGTTTTTTTAGAAGAATTAATTATTCAAAAGGAATTATCAGACAATTTTTGTCTTTATTGTAGAAATTATAAAACGCTTGATTGTATACCATTATGGGCTAAAAATTCATTGATGGAGCATGAAAATGATTTGAGGGTTTATAATTACAAATTGACCGATTTTGAAAATGCAAAAACTCATGACAGACTTTGGAATGCTGCACAAATTCAATTAATAAATGATGGCGGTATTCATGGTTATTTGAGAATGTATTGGGCAAAAAAGATTTTAGAGTGGTCGCAGAGTCCTCAGACAGCTCTTGATATTGCGATTTATCTTAATGACAAATATTCTTATGATTCTCCATCTCCAAGTGGTTATGCAGGAATTTTGTGGGCAATTGGAGCTTTGCATGACAGAGCATTCAGGAATTTCCCTGTCACAGGTAAAATCCGCAGAATGACTTATGATTCTTTAAAACATAAGTTTAATATTAAAGATTACATTTCTCAAAATGCGGAAATAAAAAATATTTCTTGATACAAATTTTACTAAGAATTCTTAATAATTAATGAAAAATTGTCAATAATTTTTATTAGAGGTTTTTACAGGAGTATGGAAAATAGTTCAGTCTCATTTACCTCAAATATTTGTTTTGTTGATAGAATTGCGTATAACAAAATCAAAAAACGAAATTCTATCGGTTTTTGGCATACTGTGCCAAATATTTTGAAAGCTGATGAATTTTATTCTGAAGGGATAAAAACTTGTACAGGCGGAGGTGTTGTTATTCCTTTTAAAGAAGCTGAAGGGTTCCATTTTTGGGACGATATGACAAATAAGAAAAAGTTTCCTGATATAGTTAATTCGCTATTCCGTTTTGTAAAAAATCCGCAAAGAGCATTACTTGTAGGTAGTAAAAAGTTAGATGATTCTCCATATTCAATTGAACAGTTTGAGCGTTTCAAAAAAGTATTTACGGAGCGAATAAAAAACGTATCTTTATTTGAAAGACATAGATATGAAAATGCACAAACTCATTATATATATTCACTTGATAATGATACGTGGACTTTATTTTCTGAATATCAAAAGGGAAAAAATATACGCTATAATCAGGTAAAAAGTTTAAAAGCATTAAAAGAATGTTTTGAAAATATATCTATCGCTGATGGTGACCGCTTATTTATTAATAATAAAGAGATTACGAAAGCTGATGCACCTGAATTGTTTCAATAAAAATTTTATTCATCTATTTAAAAAATAAAATGCTTGACTGATAGTTGCTATCAAGTTTTATAATTTTTTGTATGGAGGAAATTATGAAAAATATTGTCGAAAATAATAGATTAATATTTGTGCTTGATAATGGATTTGAGATTGAAGAATTTAATAATGAGGAAATTGAATTAATAGAAAAATTTCCTTTATTTTTAGATGGTGAAAACAATGCAGTAAAAATTAAGGTGAGCAAAAGAGAAGATATTGCAAAATTTTTAAGTAAATCTGGTTTGGCAATATATGTATATGGATATAATAATTCTGTAAATATCGGAAAAATTCTATGTCCTGCAAATCCGTCTATCGGTCTTACAGGGCTTATAATAAATATCGGAAATCCCCCAGAAGATACAATAGAGCCTGGGGTAAACAGATATGCAAGTAATTGTAAAATTGATATAGGCGATAATGTAATTATTTGCGGTGCAAGATTATTTTTGCAGGATGACAATTCATCAATTTCAATAGGAAATGATTGCATGATTTCTTGGGGTATTGATATTTGGTGTACAGATGTTCATACTATTACTGATTTAGATGGAAATCCTATGAATTTTGGAAAAAGCATAGAAATTGGCAATCATGTATGGGTAGGTAAAGATGTTAAAATAGGTAAAAATACAAAGATTTCAAATGACAGTATAATTGGTTGGGCGAGTGTTGTAACCAAAAAATTTGAAGAATCAAATGTAATTTTAGCCGGTAATCCTGCCAAAATTGTAAAAAGAAATATAAATTGGGATTTTCACGATTTACAAAATTACCAATTGAACAGAATAAAAAAATCATAATAAATTTAAGAATTTTAAATCAAAGATTTTAATTTCTTATTGCTTAATTCATTTGGGTTAAACAATTTTATCACCCCATATTCCCCGTCATAGCCTGCTTGTTTTATAACTTGGCCTTTTCTCAGCCGTGCAATGGCTTCTGCTAATATTTCGGAAGTTTTTGAAATTTCTTCTGTCGGAATATCCTGGAGTATAGATAGTTCTGTTCCAAATTTATTTATTAATTTTTCGTATTCATTACAAACTGATTTACTGCTTGCACTTACTTGCATAATTTCAGAGATTATTTCTTGCAGAGGGATTAGGCTGTATACTTTTCCTGCGGTTTTTGGCAGAGTGTTTAAATCTTTTTTATCTGCTAATTCATTCACTCTGTAGGAAACTCCAATTGTCATAGGTTTTCCGCATACAGGGCAGATTCCGTTATGTTTTTTTGTTTCTTCTGCACTCATGCAAATATTACATTTTCTATGGCCGTCTTCATGGTATTTCCCTTCTTCGGGGAAAAATTCAACAGTTCCCACATATCCTTCACCTGTTTTTAAGGCATTCATAATTGAATAATAGTTAGGGTCAATGTTAAAGACAGTAGCTTCTCTTGCGAGTTTTGATGCTGAATGTGCATCAGAATTTGAAACAAGTCTGTATTTATCCAGTTTTGATACTCTCCAATTCATTTCAGGATCAGATGAAAGCCCTGTTTCTAATGCAAAAATATGTTCAGATAAATCTCCATAGCAATCTTCTATTGAGTCAAAGCCTGATTTTGAGCCTAATACAGAAAACCATGGAGTCCAAATATGAGCAGGGATTATGTATGAATTTTTTCCTGATTCAAGAACTATTTCTAAAAGATTTCGAGAATCAAGTCCTAAAATTGGTCTGCCGTCTGATTTTATATTACCGATTGCATCTAACTTATTCCTAAAAATTTCTGCTGTTTTCAAATTTGGAACAAATACAATATGGTGAACTTTTCTTGTTTTATCCCATTTTTTATATATTGTGGAAATTTCAACAGTTAAAATAAATTTTACTGAAGCATTTATTTCTTTTTCAATTTCGGGTTTAAGTCTGAATGTTCCATCATCTGAAGGGATTAATTTTTGTTTAATTTCTTCAAACCAAGCAGGATGTGTAAAATCTCCTGTGCCAATAAGGCTTAATCCTTTTTTCTTTGCCCATATCGCTAATTCTTCCAATGTTAAATTTTTACTTGTAGCACGGGAATATTTTGAATGGATATGTAAATCTGTATAAAAATTCATTAAAATCCCCTTTTGTTCTTTTTATCAACTTGGTTAAGTTTAGCAAAAATTTTTTTATTAATCAAATTATAGATTAAGAACAGGAACGGGTTCTTCTAACTTAATTTCAAATACAGTATTTTCAGGGATTGAAAGATTTTCTCCTTGTACAAACAAGCACACTATAGGGCTTAAAAGTAAATCTGCGAATTGTAATAATGCCCCGCCAAGATAATAAAAAGGTCTTACAACAGGGGTTGTTATTTCACAATTATTGTAATCGCAAGGGTCTTTATATATTTTGTTTATTGTGATAGTTCCATTATTTGCAACATCTCCAAGATTTGAAAGATATGCAGAAGTTGCTAATAATCCTCCTATAGTTCTTTTATCTCCCATTCTTGAAATATAGGCTTTTGCAGGATATGTAACATTATCTACTTTCATTTTATCAATCATAAGTTTTATAGAACTGCTTTTACCTGCAGGTCTTGGTGGGTTATTTTCAACTACTGTGCCTGAAAAATTTATTTTGGAAGGTTTTTTTTCTGCAAAAATTAATTCATCAGAAATAGCAGTAAAATTTATATTTGTTCCGATTGGTGTCGAAGAATCCAGCGGAGTGTCTGATTTTACTTTAAATGTTCTATCTTTTTCGATATTTACTGCTTGTAGTTCTTTATTTTTATAATAATTTGAACATTGATGTTCACCTGTTAAATTTATATTGCAATAACTGATAGTTTCAGCCGGTTGTTCAGCCGAAACAATATCGTTGCCCATTGCAGAATTTGAGAACAACACAAGGGCAACAAGTAACCATAATCGCTTCATAATAGATTCCTTGTAATATGTATATTTATTGTATATTTATAATATATAAGATGGACTTCTATTTTAACTTAATGGAATATCATTGTCAATATAATTTTAGTAGTACATTGGTCTAATTTAAAAATTAAATTTTGTGGAAAAGTTTAATTGTGACCTTGTAGGTGCACTGTTTTCAGAATATATTTGACTAGCTCCTAAATCAAAATTCATTCTGTCATCTTTGAATGGTTTTAAGCTGAATACAAATTCACTTTTATGATTTTTATCAAGAAAATTTGTTGAATAAATGCTCTGTAATGATACATGATTATTTAATTTATATTCAGGAGAAAAGGCTAGAGTTCCCTTGCTTTGTTGAGCAAAAGATGTTAGTGCATTATTTGAGTATGATGTGTTGAAAGAAAATTTATTTTTTTGATACTTTGTGAATAAAGTATTTGTTTGTGAATAGGTATTAGGGGCAAAAGAGCTGTTATATTTTGTTCCTAATGTAAAATTTCCATGTTTTTTCTCTTTTGTGAAAGATGTGGATTTTGTTGAATATGGATTTTGGTCTGTGTATTGATAAACATTTTGTGGGGAAATTCTAAAATCTTTTTTCTGTTGTAAATCAATATTATTTAATTTTGTTGTATCTTTTCGTTTTGTATTAATAGAAAAAGTTTGATCGTCTTTCAAATAGATTGTATCATCATCAATATCATTTTCGTCTGCAATAGCTGTATTAAAAAAGAAAGATGCAATCAAAAATAGGTATACTAATAGCTTTTTCATTTCCATAATCAAATTATACCCTAAAATTATTTCACATGGAGTGCGATAATCATTCCAAGTACGATAGTTAATGATATTATGCAGGAAATTCCGACAAATATCCAGTATATAGAAATTCTCTTTTTAGGAGTTTTGCAGACCATTACAGAGGATTGTTTTTGGAATTTTTTCTTATTGGTTGTATTCTTTTTAGCTTTAGGTTTAGTTGTAGTTTTTTTAGTTGTTTGTTTTTTTGCTTCAGTATATTTTTCTGCCAAGCTTTTTTCTTTCTTTTTGCCTGTAACTAACAATTCTGTATCGTATCTAAGTTTTAAAATATTAGAACTTGCACTGCGATTATATACAGAATAATTTATAGCGACTTCAAATGCTCTTTGAAGGCATTCCAAAGCTTCCATACCGTCTTTTTTTACACTTGATGAGTGGACAGCGTTATTGCCATGTTTTTTTAGAAAATACAAATCGTCAATAAATTCTTTTTCTACATCTTCACCTGTTGAACAGTCTTTTAAAGTTGCAAGCATATCATCAAAAGTTTTTTCTGTAGTTCTATTTGCTCCTAAGACTTTTTTACAGACATTTTCTCCAAATCTTCTAGTCTGTCCCATGCATTGTTCAAAATATTCATCTCGATACAATTTTTCAGCTTCCGAGATTATTTCAAACAGGTTTGTATCAACTTTTTTTAGAAAATCAAAATTTGTCGCCATATAAAAAATAATACCACATCAATTAAAAAAGCGGGAACATTTTCATGTTCTCGCTTTTTTATTTCACTTATTTAGCTATAATAAAATAAGTTGTTACTCTTGCTAAGAGATTCTTCCAGGAACTACAACTCCACCTTTCAAATTCTTTTTGTAGAATTCTACGTGTGGTTGCAATACGCTGTCAAGAACTTCTGGGAATGATTGATTACCCATAATTTTTTCAACAATTTCTTGGTAAACTGTTGCAAATGCTCTTAATTGAGTTAATGTACCTGCAGCTTCAGGAGTTAAGCCCATTTTAAGAGTTTTAGCTGTTTCTAAGAAGAACGCACCTGTTACTTCATAAGATTTTGTTAATGCATCAATATAGCTTTCAGCATTTTCTCTGCATACTCCGTTATCTTGTGGAACAGTTAGAGCAAATGCAAATTTGTTAGCAGGATTGAAGTGAGCTTCTGCTGAGTGGTGCATTGCATCTGGAACTTTTGCTACTTGTTTTAATGTATCTTTTATTGATTCATTTTGCATTTGAGCATGCCAGTATACTGTATTTTCAAAGATTGAACCCATGTATTGATGAACAGTTGTTAAAATCCCGTTCATTTTAGCGTGTGCCCAGAAGATACCTTCTTTTAATGCATCGTTGATATTTAAGTCAGCTGTTAAAGATTCTGTAGAAACTTCTTGAGCTGCATTTAACATTTTTACCATATCTTCTTTTTTCATGCCTGCATATGCAAGAGTGAATAAAGCGTGATCATCAAATGCTGAGAAACGTCCGCCTACATCATCGTGAATAAATAAATCGCCTAACCAGCCTTTTTCGTTAGAAGTTCTTCTTAATTCACTTTTTTCAGCGTTGCCGTCAGTTACAGCAATAAAGTGTTTGTGAGCTAATTTTTCAGCTTCTTCTTGAGATTTTCCTTGAGCTTTGTAAGCATCAATTAACATATCAAGAACTCTTAAGAAACCGTCTTTTGTTTCGAAAGTAGAACCTGATTTTGAAGCGATCATGAAGTTAGATGTTGTAACATCGTTTCCTAATCTGTATAAAAATCTTTCTAAACTTGCAGAATCAACGTCTGAATAGAATTCTACAACATCATGGCAAACATTTAAACCATTGATTGATAACATATGTTCTACAGTATGTTTAGAACCGCCAATACCCATTACGCTAAGTTTTTTAGCACCTGTTTGTGCTTTTAATTTGTCTGCTAATGAATAAATTTCATCTACTCTTTTAGCTTGTTCTTGTGGTAAGTTTACCCAATTTAAAAATTGACCTTTTTGGTTTGCACGAGATGAAAATTCTTTTACAAATTCTGAAACTTTTGCAGAATAAGCACCGAAATCAACCCCTGTAAATTTTACTGTTACGTTTGAATTTTTAGTTAACATAATAACCTCTTTCTTAAGTAATAAATTTTACATACAATATTATACTAGAAAAGTACAGATTAAAACAGTTTTATGATTTTTTTGCAGGATAAATTTATCTAAAAATGTGTTATAATGATAGTATAAAGAATAATATTATTTTGGAGTGTTATAAAAATGCTTGATTATGACAGTTTGCTCGAGAAAATTCCGAAGGTAAAAAAAATACTCGATGACGGGAGTAATAGTATTTTATACCATTATACAAAACCCGAAAAATTGTTGAGTATTTTAGAATCAGGTACCATAAGATTTTCTAACGCTTTATATCTTAATGATAAAGAAGAGGTTACATATTCCTATAAATTAATTTTTAATCTTATAGACGAGATGCCTGAGCTTAATCAAGATTTATTTTCAAAAATTAAGGAAAATTTTTATTCAAAATACACCAATATAATTAATGGCTCTAATGATTTTGGTTATAAATATGAATATTACACAATTTCTTTTTCTACGGAAGCTGATAATTTAACTCTATGGAATAATTATGCTAAAGGTCAAAATTATACCGGTTATAATATTGGTTTTTGTAAAAAAGACTTGATTGCGGATATGGTTAAAATCGGTTTTAATTCAGTATATGGCAATATTATTTATGATAGAAAAAAACAAATTACAGTATTAAAATTGATTTTTGAAAAATGGAACAAACAATACGAAAAAGCTCTTAAAAGTTCTAAAAATCAAGATAAACTTGTAGATATTGTGTTTGAATTAATTGATATCCTGAGCATTATAAGTTTGTTCTTTAAAAATCCTCATTTTAAAGATGAAAAAGAATACAGAATAATTTTTATTAATAACTTTGGCACAAATCTTGCAAAGCAGACAAAAATCTGTGAGAAAAATGGTTTGTTTGTACCTTATATTGAATATAAATTTTTGAAAAAGACAGTAAATTCAATAAATATCGGACCAACATTAGATGAGAGTATTTTTTATACAAGTACTTGTCGTATGTTATCAAATTTTGGGTATGAAAAGAAAACAGTTAATCGTTCAAAAATTCCTTTAAGATTTTAATTGTCTGTTAATCCATTCCATTATTATATTAACGATATAATCTTGCTGACTTTGTGTAAGTTCTGTGTTTTGTGGAATTTTGTGCCATTTATATAAGCAGCCGCGACAACAAGTTGCAGTTGCATGTTGCGCTATAAATACAGGGTGACCTTTCATAGGTGTTTGTTTCCCATCATTTGGAATATCTTTTGGGGCTAAACGTTTTGAGATAAAGTCGCAGGCATGAGATCTTATTACATCAATTCCTTTTTGAGTAATGTAATCTTTTTCTTTTTGTTTAAGTTTAAATTTACTTCTGAAGTTAGATTTTGCAAGTTTTTCAAATATATTATCCATTTATACACCGATAATATTTTAATACAAAATGTAAATAAATGTAACATATGATAAAAGATTTTTAAAGGTTTTATTTGTATTTGCCGATAACAAATTTGTAGAAGCTATGTTTAAGGTGTGTCAAAAAAATCTTAAATAAATGTGGATACAAATACTTTATATATACTAAATATATATAAAGTATTAACAAATGTAACGAAAAAGAATTCTCTAAAAGCCTGTAAAATCAACAATTTTACTAAAAAATACAAATTAAAACTAACAAGATAGGCAATTTTTAGTTAAAAAATGTTTTTACATGGACATAGAGAAGTATAAAAGCAATCAATTTTCAATGCAAATAATTGAAAATTGAGAGAAAGGGTTCATTATGAGTGTGCAAATTAACAATACAGGAGCAACAGTATTTACACCTGAACAACAATTAGAATTACAAAAGCGTTTAAGTGCTGCTAAATCACAACAAGAAAAACAAGCAATCTTTGATGCTTATAAAAAAGAAGTTGGTATTGTAGACAATGCATCAGCTGTAAGCGGTAATGAGCCTGCTCAGCGAGCAAATGCTGCAGAAAAACCCGTTATGGGAACTGCTGTTGAAAAGACGGTAACTCAAACTCCAAAAGGTGAAGTTATCGGCCAACCTGTAAAATCTTATTCAGTTTCTTCTTCCATGATAATGGAAAGAATGGGATTAGCTGATGATAATTTAAAAACTGAATTTATGAAATTTTTAAGTGAACAGAAGAATTTATCATTAGATCAAGACGGAAATGTAAATTTTGATAGCGCAAATGCAAATGCATTGAATGATGCATTAAAAGCTTTTGCGGAAAAACATAAAGCTAATTTTGTTAATCCTAAAGCTGAGAAATATATCCAATTTACAGAAGATTCAGCTCCTGAAGTAATTAGTACATTAGGAGAAGAAGGGACTATTAGTGAAGCTCCTGTTTCAGATAGACGTTATGCAGTAAAAAATGAAGAAGCATTACGTGCAAAATTGGATAGACAAGTAGGTGAAACTGCTTATCAACAAACTGATGCAAGATCTGCATCTGTTGAAGCTGGTTTGACAACAACAACTACAACAAAAGAAAATATTCTTGATATTCCGGCTGATTTACGTGAAAACAGAAAAGAACGTAAGCAACTTCAAGAAAATGCTGAAAGAGAATATGCTAATTTGGCTGCAAATGCAGATCCTGAATTGAGAAATGCAATCGATCTTTACGTTGCAGAACGAAAATATAACAAACAAATAGATAAAAAAATGGCAGAAATGTTGCAATATAAAACAACAATCGGCGGTACAAAAGAAAAGAAAATTCAGCGTGATGATGCAGATATAATACAAATGTATATTAATAAATATACAAATGATCAAGATAAAACAAAATTAAATGCATTAGTAGATAAAATTCAAAATTCAACAAATGCTGAAGACCAACAACAAATTATGGATGCATTAAAGGATTCTAATGTAATTGGAATTCCTGATAGTTATGCTAAATTAACGCCTGAATTAAAGAGAAAAGGTGCTCTTATAAGTATGGCAAAAGCATGTGGTTATGATGCTAATACTTTGTTGAGATTAATGGCGACTTCTGATGTTTTGAAAAGTAGAACTCCAAAGGAAGTTGCAAATGATAATGAATACTTTGCAAAAGAACAAGCTAATGATTTTGTTAAAAATCAACAAGTACAACAAGATGTTCCAAATACAACAGTACATTTTTCAAAAAGTGCAAGAAAAGATGCATCTGAAGATGGTAAGGTGCATACCGACATAGGTAAAAAAGGTCGTGCACTTGTAAAAGCTTGCCCTACAATGTTATGCGATGAAATTACTGATCCTAGTCAATTTAAAGAAGATGAAGATAACGGATATTTTAAAGCAAACATTAACGGAAAAGATAGATATTTTAAATTTAGTCAAGATAAATGGAAAACATTTATGGGCATATGTTGTGATCCTTCAAGAGCAACAGATGCTGAAATGAAAGTTTTATTCGGTGATGATAAAAATGCTAAAGAAAATTTCTTGAAAGATTTGAATATGACACTTCAAGAAGGCAGAAGCGTATTAGATATGAAATTACCATCACCTTATGGAGAAACAGGTACATTAAAATTCGAAAATATAATTGGGAATTCAAATAATTCTATCGGTAATAGAGAATTGAATTCTTTAAGAGATATGGTCGAATCTGCAGGTTATAGTGTTGATAAAAATACTACTGCAGGTAAAAGATTGTTACATGTACTGAAAAATGCAGGTATTGGTGCTGCTATTGGTATTGGTACCGGTGGATTAGGCTCTTTATTATCAGGAGCTGTTAATGTTGCTGGTAAGGTGACTGATTTAGTAAGTATTACCGGTCAAGCAACAGTAAGTGGTATGGGAACTGTTAATGGATCTTTAACGGGTGATGCTTCTTTGCCTTATGAAGTTGTAACCACTGATAAAGTGACAACAGTTACACCAGGTGGAACTTTTTCAGATACAACAACCCATGTAACTACTGGTAATGCTACAGGTCAAGTAACTTTATCTGGAGATGTTACAGGACAAGGTACTATGACTGGTGAGGCTACTTTACAAAAAAATCATGATTCCTATTACAATGATAACGGTCAAAATTATTTGGATAATGCAAAAAATGCCGGTATTTTAGGAGCTATTGGCGGAGCAGCTTCAGGGCTCGCAACAATGGGTGGAGTTCATGAACGAGGACGTAATGTAGATGATGTTTTTGCCCTTACACAAGAAGTGTCAAATACTGAGCAAGGTGATGAAACTTTATCTTTAGAAATTCCACAATTTACAATAGTAGAGACAAGAAGCTGTCAAATGGAAGTTGGCGAAAATGTTGAAGCATTACCTGCTGTAAAATGGCAAGGGCCTGCAGCATACCATGTATTATATAAGTATGAGGATGGTACACCTGTAAGTGCAAGTGATTTTGCCAAAGCCTATAAAGGTAAAATAAATGGTGAAATGTCAAATCGCAATTTCTATTTATTTAGAGATTTAGAAGTCAACGGTAAAAAATTAGTTCCGGTTGATAATTACAAAGACGTTTATAAAACAATTCCTGAAGGTGTTAAAGGAACTGTTGCCGGAGTAAACGTAAATCCTCAGGGCAAAAGACTTGTAAAAGCTCAAGGTACTATAAGTTCATAAAAATATTGGGGAGATATTTCTTCCCAATATTGTATAAAATATAAATTTTTGTAAACATTTTATAAAAAATAGTAAAGAATATCGGGTTAAAACCGTTTATATACATGTAATATAAAGTGTTTACGTGCAATAAAAAAGAAATTTGAGGTCAATTATGAAGACACTGGGAATAAAGAAAAAAAGAGTGGTTGCATTTATGTTAAGTTTGCTTCTGATTATGCAGCAATCTTTAACATATCAAGTAGTTGCGTCAGAAATTACCAGTGCTAATGGAACACCAATTAAAGGTGAAGGTGGTGTTTGGAATATAAGACCTGATGCTGCAAATGGTGATGTCGGATTTAAACAATTTGATAAAATTGATTTGTCCCAGGGCGATATTTTAAATTTTATTTATAATTACATGTCCCAAAAAGAAGGTTATACTTGGAATGGATCAACTTTTGGAAAAGATTATGTAGAATCCTATGATAATCCAATTAATACATTTGTAGCATTGGTTAATCAAGGTGTTAAAATAGATGGTATTGTTAATGCTTTACAAAATGTAGGTGGAGCATTAAAATCTGATGGAAATTTAATGATTATATCACCTGGAGGTATGGTTGTTGGTGCATCAGGTGTTTTGAATGTTGGGAATCTATCTGTTATTGCTCCGACACCAAGTTCATATGATGCTTTAACAAAAAATTTAAACTTACCTCAAGAAGAATCATATTGGATATCTGATGTTAAAATTACTGGTGAAAATGGTGATTCAAATATTCACAATTGGCAATTTGATAAAACTTACGATTCTAATAGAGTTATTGCAATAAAAACTGATAAGACTATAGATACATCAAGTTTAGTTTCTGGAGCTGAGTCTGGTGCTATTTCTATTAATGGTAAAGTTGCAGCTCGCGGTGATGTAAATATGCAGGGCGGACAAGTTAACGTAAACGGACTTGTTGTTGCAGGAATTGGTAACAATCATACAGAAGCATTAACAGGTGATGTTGCTGCTAATGCTTTATTTGATTCACTTGTAAATACTGACAATATGGGCTCAGGCAATACATTTGTTAATAATAACGGAAATATTACAATTACGTCTGTAACAGGTACATCTATTGGTGATGGTGCTAAAGTTAGAAACTATGGTAAAGGTAATACTACAATTACTAACACAGGTACATTAGGTGTTAATATTGCAGGTGAAGTTTCAAATGCAAAAGGTAATTTGACTGTTACAAACTCTGCAGGAGATTTACTTGTAGATACAACAGGTTTAGTTAGAAATAACGGTACAATGACATTTAATAATAATGTTTCAGGTACTAAATTAGCTTTAAACGGAACTGTTAAAAATGATGGAGATTTGCTTGTAACTAATGAAACAGGTACTAATGGTTTATTAGTTGGTGGTAATGTTACAAATAACACTGGTTCTGCAACATTCACAAATAAAGCAGGATTATTAAATGTTACTAATGGCGGTACAATTACTTCTAACGGTACGTCATTAACTATGCAAAATACAACCGGTACTGGTATGACTATTTCTGGTACTGTTAATAATAATGCAGGTTCTGCAACATTTACCAATAATAAAGGTAAATTGCTTGTAGATTCAACAGGTATTATAAATTCCAAAGGTTCTAATTTATTAGTTTATAATGATGGAACATCTGGCATGGATATTCAAGGTAAAGTTAACATCAACCATGCTAACAAAACTAATACAGTTCAATTTACTAATAAAAATTCTAATATGACTTTAGGTCATACAAGTAATAAAGACAATATTTCATCAAATGCAGATGTAAATATTACTGTTACAGATGGTAATTTATTAAATAATGGTGTAACTCACAATTTAATTGCAACTACAAATGGTGCTAATTTAAACTTAGATGTTACAAATGGTGCAATTGGTGAAGAAGTTGGCCCTAATGATGGCGTTTATACTGGAATTGGAACAAATGCAAGAGATTTATCTAAATCAGTTAACGTTTCAATTGATGGTAAGATTAAAGCTACAAGTACACAAGGAACTAATAAATCAGTAATTAACCTTGCAAGCTTAGATAAAAATATGAATGTTGATCAAATTAAAGCTGATGGTAGAGTAATTTTACTAGCAGATGATTCAACAAACAAAGGTGAAACTCCATATTATGATATTATAAATGCTTCATCAGATCCTAGCAAACCAAATGTTGAAGGTGCTGGTATTTCAATAATTGCTAGTGGCAATATTGGAGAAGATGGTAATGCATTAACATTCAGACAAAATAACGGAAGTTATGGTTCTGTAGATGACCAATTAAATTATACTGATAATGCTCAATATGGCGTTGATATGCTAGCTATTAAAAATATTAACATTAAAGGTATGGATGCCGATAATGGTGATAAATCAGAAACTAATGTTGGTGGATTAATTTCACGTGAAGGCTCTATCAATGCTGAATTTTCAGGTGATACATTTATACGTGAAACTACTGCGGCAAATGAAATTAATATTACAACTCGCGGTAAGAATATGTATATTGAAAATTTAGGTGAAGTACCTACTTATCCTCAAGATTACTATGGACCAAATGAAAATGTTCATCCTGATAAAGTTAAAATTACAGCTTTAGATTTAGGAACATCTTGGGATAATCCTGATGATCATAGTAATGCAGCTGATTCTACAATCATTATAAAAAATGGTAAAATTGAAGGTCAAGGTCAAGGAAGACCTGCTCATGAACAAGATTTAACACTTGTTGCAGATAATGCATATGCTGGTGGTTATCACTTCCATATGGGTAAAGATAGAGGTGTTAAATCTGATGATCCGCTAAGATTTAATCTTTCATATGTTGAAGAAGATGCAAGAACAAATAAAATTACAACACCTGAAGGTGAAACAGTTTCAATAAGAGCTAAAGCTGTAAGACCTGATGATGTTACAGCAATAGGTCAAGATGAAGCTGATCGTAATTACTATTATGGCGGAAGTTCTCAAGGCGGAGATGAAGGTTACGACGGCGTAAAAGATGATGATGGTAACTATGTAGATAATCCGAACGGCGATGAACAAGGTGACGAAAATGATGATGACAACTTAGTTGTACCTAAAGATGATGAAGAAGTTGTTGATACTGATGCAGATTCAGATACAGATATTGATACAGATACCGATACAGATACTGACACTGATACTGATACAGATGTTGATACAGACACAGATACAGATACTGATATTGATACAGATACTGATGTAGATACTGATACAGACACTGACACTGATGTTGATACAGACACAGATACTGATACAGATACTGATACTGACACAGATACTGATGTTGATACAGATACCGATACAGACACAGATACAGATACCGATGTAGACACAGATACTGATACCGATACAGATATTGATACAGATACTGATTTAGATACAGATACTGATACCGATACTGATGTAGACACAGATTCAGATATTGATACAGATGTTGATACTGACTCTGATACAGATACCGATATTGATACAGATACCGATACAGATACTGATTTGGATACCGATACTGATACAGATACTGATACAGATGTTGATACAGATACAGATATTGATACCGATATTGATACTGATACTGACGTAGATACAGATACCGATACAGATACAGATACTGATATTGATGAACCTGATTTTCCAAATATTGATTTAGGACAGGCTGTATATAAACAACGTGTTGTAAGTGATAGAGTCGATTCTATTGATAAACGTCAATATATGAGATTTGGCGGTGAAGAAGCTCAAGATTTAATCACTTTTGAATCAACAGATGATGTAATTGCAATTTCCGATATCTCAAGAGGTGGCGTATCTCTAAAACATAATAAAAAATTAAAAGTTGGAGATGTTGTTCCGGTACATTTAACATATGGAGATTTAGAAATCAATGCAAATGTAAAAATTGTATCAGCAAGTGATGTAAAAGCCGGAGGACAATTCATAGACTTAGATCAAGCTACAGCAAATAAACTATTATATTTAAGTTTACTTGAAAAAGATCAACCGATTGCTCAGACAATACAAAACAGCAATATTACAACAACAATTGAAGAATAAATAAAAAAAGCCACCTATTATCAGGTGGCTTTTTTATTATTTACAAATAACATTTTCCGGATTAATTTTTACAAAATCCCATTTTTTTGTACTAAATAAACCTTTATCAGTAATTTTTAATTCAGGGATTACAGGTAATGACAAGAAACTCATTGTCATAAAAGCATCGTCTAGTGTGCAACCTAAATCTTTTACTGCTTTATTCAAATCATCACAATGTTTAATGATATATTCAAAATCTTTATCAGAAATTAAGCCGGCAATTGGAAGTGGTAGTTTTGCAATAACTTTTCCGTTATTTACAACGACTTTTCCTCCTTGCATTTTTACTAATTCTACTGCTGCTGTGTACATGTCAAAATCGTTTGTACCTACAATTATCATGTTGTGAGAGTCATGTGCAACGGTTGATGCTATTGCTCCTGATTTTAAATTAAAACCTTTTACAAAGCCTTTTCCAATATTGCCTGTAGCTCTATGACGCTCCATCACAATAATTTTTAATGTATCTGTATCAATATTGCTGTATAATTTTTCATTTTCAAATTTCGCTTCACATATTGATGATTTTGTAATCAATTGATGAGGTACAATTTCAATTGTATTTACATATTCAGATGTTCCTTTTATTTCAAAATCTTTTTGTTCAATCCAGCGAACATTGATAGAACTTCTTACTGATGGTTTTTCAAATTTTGTAAAAGCTTTTAAAAGTTGTCCGTTTTCTGCAACAATTTTCCCGTCTTTTATTACAATATCAGGTTTGAAAGTTTTTAAATCAGGCAGAATCAATAAATCAGCTTTGTATCCTGGTGCTATTGCACCTTGAGTTTTTAAGCCAAAATATTCTGCGGTATTTAAACTTCCGATTTGAACTGCTTTTATTACATCAACACCTGCATCTACCGCACGTCTTACCATATCATTAATATGTACACGTAAATCTTTTGGATGTCTGTCATCTGTTACAAACATGCATTTTCTTGTATTTTTTTCTTTCAAAACTGGAATTAATGCGTCTAAATCTTTTGCAGCTGTCCCTTCTCTAATCATTACATACATACCAAGACGAATTTTTTCAATAGCTTCTTCAGGATTTGTACATTCGTGATCAGATTTTACGCCACTTGCGACATAGGCACATAAATCTTTTCCGCTTAAAAACGGTGCGTGTCCGTCAATTCTTTTACCTTTTGATTTTGCAAGATCAAGTTTTGCAAGAACATTTTTATCAAGATTTAAAAGTCCTGAATAATTCATCATTTCTGCAATTCCTAAAACCCATGGACTATCGATTAAAAGAGCTAAATCATAACTGTTTAGATCAAATCCTGATGTTTCATAAGGAGTTGCAGGAACACAAGATGGTAACATTGTATAGACATTAAGCGGTAAATTTTTAACTGCTTCATGCATATAACTTATGCCATGTAATCCTAAAACATTAGAAATTTCGTGAGGATCGATTATAACTGTTGTAGTACCGCAGGGTACAACTGCTTTTGCAAACTCATCAGGCAGCATCATTGTACTTTCGATATGAACGTGCCCGTCAATAAATGCAGGGCATATGTAGGCTCCGTTTATGTCAATTTCTTTTTTACCTTCATATCCATCTCCAATACCTGCAATTACTCCGTCAGAAATTGCAATATCACCTTTGTGAATTTCTTCTGATAGTACATTGATTATATTTGCATTTTTTATTACTAAGTCTGCTTTTTCAAGCCCGCGAGCTATTTTAATTAATTTTTCTTGTCCTGACATATTTATCCTTTTTTTATTATTTTATAAACTTTCTTCACTGAGGTCAAAGTTTTCAACATTAACCTCTCTTAAAAAGTCTATCCAGCATTTATAATAATCTGCAAGAGCATAAGTATACCCTGCAACTATTGATCTGTATGATTGTTCCATTACGATAAGAGTTGTTAGAGTTGATTTTCCTGTTGAGTAATTCTTTTTAGCGACTTTTATTAATTCATTTGAATTTTTTAGTAAATTGTCGTTATAGTAATTTAAGTTTATCTTTGCTGTTACAAATTTTTCATAAGCACTTTGCAAATCGTTCATAGCTTTATTTTGTACAGACATATAGTGTAATTCAGCTTGATTAATTTGCATTTTTGCATTTTGAATTTCAGGTTTGTATGAATAAAATAGTGGAATATTCACAATATTAGCAGCTGCGTAAGCACCATTTGTGAAAGCGCCTGAATCACTTGTAGCTTTTGTCATAAAGCCATATCCGCCTTGTAACTCTAAATCAGGAACTCTTTGACGACTTACGTATATTAGATTTTTTTTAGCAACATCAATTTCTTGTTTAGCTATTTTTATGTCATATCTGTTTTTTAATGAATTTTGAGAAATTTCATCAAATGATGGCAATTTATCCATTGGTTTGGGGCTTAAAAGGGCTATGAAATCATCTTTATCCGAAAAATTATCATCTTCTGCATCGTATTTTATTGATGATTTATTATTCACATTAATTGCTTTGTTAAAATCATACATTGCACTTTTTACGTTTGCTTTTTGAGTATTTACTTGAATTACAAGCTGATTTAGTGCAATTTCTGTTTGAATTACATCAATTTCTTCAACTTCTCCTGCTGCAACACGTTTTTTTGCAATAGCAAGCAAGTCGTTTAAAAGTTTTCGTCTTTGTTCTAATACAATTAAAATTTCTTTAGCAGCTACTAAATTAACATAAGCTTCTCTTACGTCCATTTTTAGATCAAATTCAGTGTATTCCAAATTTTGTTTGGTAAGTTCTAAATTTGATTGAGCTAATTTTTTTCTTGCATCACGTTTTGCGATTTCTATTTTTTCTGACAATCCTGCCATTTGAGGATTACCTTTTGCGATGTCTCCGATATTAAAGAATGCATTAATTTCAGGATTTTGCAATCTGTTTGATTCTTTAACCTTATTTTCTGCAATTCCTACGTTCATTTTAGAAGCCTGATAATCAATATTATTTTCTAAAGCAATATCAAGTGCTTCTTGCAAAGAGATTTTTTTCAATTCTTGCTGTGCAAAACAAGAGGGGCAAATTAATAATATTAAAATAGAAATCAAAAATTTTTTCATAAAATATCCCTGTCTGTATCAAAAAGTATATCATTAATTTTTTTCAGGGTAAAGATAATTTATTTTATGTATAATTATTAGGTATAAAAATTTTGTAGGAAGGTAATTATTATGTTTGAAATTGATGAAAGCAAATGTATCCATTGTGGTCAGTGTATTAGAGATTGTTCAGTAAAGGCTTTGAAATTTAATGATAAACAAATGCCTGAGATAGATGAAAAAAAATGTTTCAAATGTCAGCACTGCTTGGCTGTATGTCCTGTTGGAGCTTTATCTGTATGTGATAAACGTCCTGAAAATTCTGATAGAATTTATTCTCAAGATTCTGAAATGATTTTGAATTTAATCAAATCTCGCAGAAGTGTAAGACATTACAAAAAAGAAAATGTTTCTCAGGAAAAATTGCAAAAATTAAAAGATATGCTTAATTATGTTCCTACCGGAGTAAATTTTCACAAACTGCATTTTGCATTCATTGATGATATTTCAGTAATGAATGAATTTAGAGATCATGTGAACGGCAAAATAAAAGAGGCTCTGACTACAAAACCTGTAAAAGTTATTGCTAAAAAATTGAGTCGCTATACAAAAGCATTTTTGGATGGCGAAGATATACTATTCAGAGGAGCACCGCATATGGTTGTTGTATCTGCACCTTTTAATGCTCCTTGCAAAAGTGTGGATCCGTTTATTGCTTTGAGTTATTTTGAATTGTATGCTCAAAGTATGAATCTTGGGACTTGTTGGTGCGGACTTGTTGAGTTTTGTATTTTAATGATGCCTGAACTATCAGATTATTTGAATATCCCTCAAGGTTACAAACCTTCTTATGTAATGCTTTTTGGAGAACCTGATATTAAGTTTGCAAGAACTATTCAGCCTGAACCTTTTATGATTGAATCGGTTAAGTCTAAAGAGTTTAAAAAATTTACATTTGTCGATAAAATCAAAAGTTATTTTTCAAATTTAAAGTAAAATAGAAAAAATAAAAAATATATAGAAAAGACCGAAAATATTTTTCGGTCTTTTGTTTGTTTCCTTAATTTGCGTATCTTCGTGTCATAATTATTTTACCGTTTTCATCATAAGCATATTGACCTTTCCAGTGGGCAATTAATTTGCCTTTTGGGGTATAAATAAAAGTTTCTGCTTTTGACACTCTTAATCCCATGTTAATCAATTTGCCTGACGTGTCATATTTGTATGATTTATATGGGTAATCCAATTGATTTTTTTCTTCTGCATAAATTAAATTACCGCTGTTTGTGTAGTACCAGACGTGGTATTTATCATTTTCATACATAACTGCATATGTCGAATCAGAAAAGAATGCTAAAGTTCTGTCTTTCAGTTCAACATTACCGGTCAATAAATATTCCAAATTTTTATGATTGTTTTTGTCAATCATATTTTTAGAAATTAAATGCGGACTTAATTTTTTTGTCCCGTCTTGCAAAAGCTCTTGTCTTGCAGAATCGACATTATAATCTATTCCGCCTGTCAAAATAGTTTCTGCGCAAGCTGGAAGAGTTAATAAAATACATAATATAAGAATTATTTTTTTAATCATATATGAATATTAATTATGCTAAGCTATTTTGTCAATGTTTATACTACAATATTATTGTAAACTTATTTTGGAGAAAAAGAAAATGGAAAAAGTAATTCAATACAATACTCAAGGTACTTGCTGTAAATTAATGCAGGTAAAAATAAATGAAGATGAAGTTATTACAGATGTAAATTTCTTAGGCGGTTGCCCTGGTAATTTGCTTGGAATAAGTCAGCTTGTGAAAGGTATGAAAATTGATGATGTAATCTCAAAATTTTCCGGTATAAGATGCGGTGACAAACCAACAAGCTGTCCTGATCAACTGGCAAAATGTTTGAGTGAGTTTAAAGCTAAAGTATAAAAGAAGAAATGACGGGTGACCGTCATTTTTTTTATAAAAATTAATCAATTGGGTAATTGCCATAATCGGTAAATCCATATTAAATATAATTAAATCTTTTTCATACTTCCAGCTATTCTTAATTCCAATGGAGCTTTTTCTCCTCTGTGGAGATTTTCAAACCAGTTTGAAAATTTTTATCGGAGAGTTAGGCTCCTTTTTTTTATGCTACGCATGTAGACATATTAGATTTTGGATATGCTTATACTGTCTGCACTAAAGAAGGAGCGTAGCCTCTTCACCCACCACTTAGGTCTTGCATAAATTTTAAAATTTTTATATTAATATTATAATTATAAAAAACAAAGAGGAGTTTATGAAAAATTTAATAATTATTTTGGGTATTTTATTAATGTGTTCACCTGTATTTGCAGGGGATATGGAACCTGTATTAAATAATACAAAACTTTTTTATTCGCCAAAGAGTAATCTTTTTTCAATTGGCAAATCTAATGATGGTGATATTTCAATATCTAAAAAAACATCAACAGGCACTGGCAACTATTCAATCTATTCTTTTTCTGACAATAACGAGCCTACAATGCTTGGATCTGATTATGAATTTGTATTTAATGGACGTTTGATTACGTGCCATAATGCTGAATTAAAGATTTATGAATTAGTTTATAACGGCAAAAATTTTGAAGAAAAACAATTAACAGATGAGCAAATTCAGGAGATTTTTCCAAATGCTAAAATAATAAAAATTTCTCAATTTAACCAAGATAAAAAGCTCACTGTAAAAAAACATTTTTTGAAAAAGAAAGATTTTTTACTGCTGAATGATACAAAAGAGTATTTTCATAAATATTCTTTCCAGCCTCAAAGTGTAAAAATTTCTCCTGTAGGTGGACTTTTTAAAGCTTCGTCAATCGGGAAAATTACATTTTCACATTTTGGTCAAGACAAATATACAATTTATGTAAAAAATGATTTTAAAAAGGAGGACAAATGATAGAGCCGATTTCTCCTTCTTCTGTAGTGCAAAATGATAATAAAAGAAAATTACATAAAAAACTTGTATCTTATACAGGTTATACTGCAATGGGGTTTGGTACTGTCTGTGGAGTTACTGGCATGAAGAGTGTAAAATTCGCAAACAAGATGACTGTGCATAAAGTATCAGCATATCTTGCAGGAATTGCAACTGTAATCCACTTTGCAATTGCAAAGGGTCTTGATAAATTATTTCAAAAAGATAAATAATTTTTATGCTCCGTAGATTTCTTGACGTTTTTTGATTACTACAGGATTTTTCAAATATTCATCATATTTGTTGCGCATATTGATGTAACCCTTTGGAGATATTTCGATTATTCTATCTGCAACTGTCTGGATTAATTGGTAATCTTGAGATGTGAATAGGATTGTACCAGGGAAATCAATCATTGCGTTGTTTAATGCTGTAATAGCTTCCAAATCAAGGTGGTTTGTAGGTTCATCAAAAATCATTACGTTTGCTTCAGCTATCATCATTTTGGCAAACAGACATCTAACCTTTTCTCCGCCTGATAAAACGTTTACTTTTTTATCGGCATCATCGCCTGAAAATAGCATTCTGCCCAAATATCCGCGTAGAAAGTTTACATGCTGATCCGGTGAATATTGTGCAAGCCATTGCATAATTGTAAGATTGTTTTCAAAATAAAAGTTATTGTCTTTTGGGAAATATGAATGAGTTGCTGTAACACCCCATGTAACTTCTCCGCTGTCAGGTTTTACGCGGTCTTCCAAAATATCAAAAAGATTTGAAATTATAAAAGGATCACGTGCAATAAATGCGACTTTTTCACCTTGATTAATTTCAAAACTTAAATTTTTAATCAGCAATTCTCCATCAACAGATTTATATAAATTTTTTACATGAAGAACATCTTTACCTGGGATTTTGTTGTAGGTAAATCTAATTCTTGGGTATTGTCTTGATGATGGTTTAATTTCTTCCAAAGACAATTTATCAAGCATATTTTTTCTTGATGTAGCCTGTTTTGCCTTTGATGCGTTAGCACTGAAACGGGCAATAAAGGCTTTTAATTCTTCCATTTTTTCTTCGGTTTTCTTATTTTGTTCTTCTTTTTGTTTTTTAATCAACTGGCTTGCTTGTGACCAGAATGTGTAGTTACCTGTGTAGAGCTGAATATTTTTGTAATCAATATCTGCCATATGTGTGCAGACATTATCCAAGAATTTTCTATCGTGTGATACAACGATTACGAGGTTTTGAAAATTGATTAAAAATTCTTCAAGCCAAGAAATTGTATTCAAATCCAAGTGGTTTGTAGGTTCGTCAAGTAACAAAATATCAGGGTTGCCGAAT
>UMEP01020359.1_pt1 | contig 54658 bp, 42 predicted proteins | sample 1964771 | NCBI WGS metagenome assembly UMEP01 (sample SAMEA4836022, study PRJEB28245) | human gut metagenome | biome: gut microbiome; material: fecal sample | place: Denmark | collected 2008 | reverse complement strand
TGATTGCCTCCATCATGTCTTGGCAAACATAATCTGGTGAGTACATATCATCGAAATAATTGTAATGCTCATCTTCTACGAAGTGGTAAGCGAGGCTTTCGAGCACTTCGATTAGAACAGTTACGGCTTCGGCATACTTGCCTTGGCTCAACAATTCACGAACTGCTTTCTGATAGGGTGAAAGCAGGTTTGCAATGGTATCGCAATCCTCATCGATATTCCGCTTGTTGAAAACGGTTTCGATTTCAGCTTTCAACGGAGTCTGTTTAATGTCGGCGCGTGGCTTGTCTTTCATACTCTGACGGATATAGCTCATTTTTTCGGATGGCATAATTGTAATTTTTTGAGTTGACTAGGGACGAGTTGACAAGGGGACAAGGTTTCAGTTCAAGTCTTTTTATCAGTAAGCGTCCAATTCTGGCATACCCCTTGCATACAGGCGGTACGCCTAAAATAAAATTAAAATCCGGTTGATATTTATAACTTGTTAGCACTTATGCCGATGGTTGAGGGCATAAGCATCCTGTTGTCGTGGTTGCCTGCGATTATCTCAGTAAAGAAATTCTAACAAAATCGTTTACTATATGCTTTCTTCATCTGGATTGAAATCCTTATAAAACCGCTCTCTCCGGTTCTCTATGCCGTTTATTTCCTGATACATAAATTTACAGGCGTAATCATAGAGTGGCATGGCAGTTCCATGCTCATCAGAAGAACGGAAACCTAAGAAAGTCTCATAATAATTGATTAACAGCTCATCCGGAGTTAAATCGGCAGCGAATAGAAAAAGATATTGACAGCCAATTATCTTTTTTGCTTCACAAATCTTAGGCACAATGAAATGCCAAAAGATGACAGCACCCATTTTCTGTTTGAATTGGAATCTATTCCAAAGCGTACGGCAAGCGTCATTGGCACAAAAATGTACGATTTCGATGCCGGCAAAAGTTTTTCCTACACGTTTCAGATGGTCGGTCGGCTCTTTTTTCAAATCTTCCAGCAACTGATTCTTTTTCGTCCGTGAAATCTTAGCCAAATCTTCTTTGACCAAGCCTTTCCTCGTCCGGATGCTTTCCAATATGGAATTGATAGTCAGCTTTTCTTCTGCCGTGGAAGAAGAATCGTTTTCCAACTCTACAAGCAAACGATACAAATCGTTTAGCTTGCGCAATTGCTCTTCCTGATCTACACTGTCATACAGCATACCACATTTCAGAGAAAAATAGAAAAGAATGTTGCCTTCAGCATCTTTTATAAGATAGTAGGCGATGTGGCTTGCTTCGTCTTCTTCATAAGCCACATCTTTCAAAGTATGCTCCAAACTTCCATTCCTCAGATTGTAGAAATTTTCTACTTCTCTCAGGTTGTCCGGATTCGAAGACAGACGTTCACACGTAAGAGAATCCAATATCCGTTTTTGTTCCTCAGTGATTTGCATAATTGTCTGTCTGATAGATAAAAGGGGCTACCTTATTATAAAGGAAACGGCGTTGTTTAACCCTTTCAGCATCTTTGCGTATGTCGTCCGTCTGCATCAGTTCATGGCTTTTTCCGTCTATGTCAACCTTTTGCCGGGCTTGACGCCAGGCATATTCACCATGCGTGATGCTGCTCAAGCTCCAAGAATCTTTGCGTGCGTACGTATCAAACACTTTGTCGAATACAGGCTTGTATTGCGCTTCTGCCGAATCCGGCAACGGCTCATGCAAAGCGTCTTCTTTGTAAAGCTGCCTGATAGAGAGCAATACCGGACCATACTTCCATGCTTCGAAACGCTCTTCGAAAATAGGTTTTCCGGTTTGGATAATGGATTCACGTTGAGTGAAATAAAGCAACTTATGCAGCTTCATTTCATCAATTCGTTTGCCAAACTGCCGCTGATAGCGTTGGCAAATATAAGATGCAATTTTCACAACGTTTTCCATAATCTATCTATTTGAGAGTTTTACAAAAGTAGTCATTTCTTTTGTTTATCACAAATTCTAAAACGTAAATTTAAAAATGAGGACATTCGTAGGCAGAGGGTTCGTAGGCAGAGTGGCAAACACATAAATTATGCAGATTATCCTCAATGCCGGAGAAGATTATCTTCTACATCGGGAAACAATCGTTGTGCTAAAAAACTGTTTTGAATTTCTACAAAAAGTCTTTCTTGGTTTGATATATTCGTTTAATCCGTCTGTCTATTCTTTCTCTTGCTGATTTGTGGGGTCTCCTTTCAAAATGGGAAGAGTAATTTGATATTTTACGGCTAGGATACGGACTATCAATACCGTCATTCCGCCTACAATCTGCGAGACATAATCCTCCATGCCCAATTGAAGGCAACCCCAATATGCAAGTCCTCCAATCACACATGCCATGGCATAAATTTCTTTTCGGAAAATCAACGGAATCTCGTTTATAAAAACATCACGGATTACTCCTCCTGCCGCACCTGTTATGCTCCCCATGATAATAGCGACCCAAAACGGAAATCCCAAAGCAATAGTCTTACCGAATCCTACTACAGTAAATAATGCAAGTCCAATACTGTCGAAAAAGAAAAAAGTGTTATTCAGATGAATCAGGTATTTGCCAAAAATAATAACGAAAAACATGGCAAAAGCCGTACAGATTAAATAGATGGGGTCGGTCATCCATACGGGTGTCACGTTTAGCATCACATCACGCAGGGTTCCACCTCCGATGGCTGTTGCCAAACCCACGATATATGCTCCAAACCAGTCAAAACGTTTGGCAGAAGCCAAACGGATGCCGCTAATAGCGAAAGCAAATGTGCCTATGAAATCAAGAATTTGAACAAATGAAATCATAATTTTATGTCTAAATTTATAACATACATCACAAAACCCTACAGGTCCGGTATCCCTATCTGTTTCTGTGACAAAATAAGTTTAATCTCTACTCTTTTCTCACCACGTGTAATTGAATCCTAGACTCAACAATTCCTGAAGTTGAAAATAACTATCGTCATCCGCTTCAAGCGTTACCGAATCATCGAAACGTGCGTGCACGAATAACTTTGTTGAAAAATATTTATTGAATGCAAACGTAAACGTATTTTCCCATTCTGCCAAGACTTTTTCATAATTTGTCGTATACGAAAAACGTGACTCCCATAGCAAGTTGTTCAACAGGTTCCATTTCAACGTGGTTTCCAGGCGTGAACCCAACTGATTCTCTATCTTATGTCCTGCCTCGATATTGAATTTAGTCGGGTCTACCCGGTCGCTTGTCACACTATAGCGTGAGTAGTTGAACGGATTGATCAGGACAGACAAGTTACAGATGTTGTCTTTCACATATTTATAATCCATACCGATACCGATGTTCAGTTCGGCAGGAGAGAGTAAGCCCGAAACGAGATTGTCCGAGTTCGTATCATATTTGGAAAAGAATTGAGTCTTGAATTCTGCCGAAATCGTATAATACCAGTTCCAGATTGCTTTGTAGCCGAATTTCGAACTGAGGCGGAGCATATCTTCACTGGTTTTGTACTGGTGCACGGTATCCGAAGGGGCTGTGATAAATCCCAGTTTCCATTCGATTTTGTTTTCAAACTGGATTTTCTGCTTGTCATCGTAATTGAATTGCCATGTCATACCAGACAAAAGCGAAACAGTACTTTCTCCTCCCTTATACCAATTGTCCGAAATATAGTTTTGTGAAAACTGGATATAACCGTTCCCTGAAATGGTCCAAAAATTCGGCCTGATTATCAATAAATTATCTTCACCCATCCGGTATGTCGATTCTGGAGTCAGCAAGGTAAGCACTTTGTTCTTTCGTGGTTTCCTGACAATCATTTCATCCGGCAAAGGCTCCAGGCCGCTTAGGTCGTTTTCGTTTTTACGTACCAAATTAGGATATTGTACGTAAAAGTTTAACAGTTGGCGGTTGATGGCACGGTCGACATCCGCTGTATGCGTAAGACGGGGTATCTGGAACAGAGAATCTTTTATCGGATTTTTTTCCGGGAAAGGACTTTCCGGCTTCCAGCCATCGATAGAGATTGCCTGCTCAATAGCATCCGAGTAATATGTGGCAGGCATGGCAAGCTTGAAATAATCGGCATCCGGACGAATCCACGCCGGAGCATGTGGTATGAAGATATCATCCCAACGTTCTGACATTTCCTGCCGGGTTTTCCGATATTGGGAGAGCAGTGCATAAAAACGGGCTTTTACTTTCCGGTTTATGGGGTTTACAACCGGTTCCTTTACTACAGCAACCATTGTATCTAACGAAACAGACAATGTATCATTTAACGGATTTACAGCTGGAACCGATACTGAATCACCCGAAAGTTCTGTTATACCTGTTGTATCTGTCGCATACACACGGTCTGTTTTTATCGAATCTGCATCCGTTTGTGCAAAGCCATACATACTTATTAATAATAATCCCACAAAAATGCCTATCGTCTTCATTTTCTTATTTTGATATATTTATATAAACATCTGTATTTCTCTCTGTGAAAGTTTAGATATCCAATAAAGTTGATGAATGGTCCGCAAGCAGTCAATACATACCCTTGAAAAATGAATATATACTGCATCCGCGATTGAATATAACTTCATCCGCCTACGGATATATACTTCATCGGCGAATGCAGTACTACTGCGTTTTCAACCCGACCGTATTGGCTAATTACGGACATTCATATTAAGAAACTATTTTGAATTTCTCCAAAAAGTTTTTCTCGTCTTGATGTTTCCGTTTTCGTGTGTGCTTTGGGCGATTTTTTGGTTCTTTCCGCTCCTGTTCTTTGTCAGATAGCCCGCTATCTTCCTCATCATACAAACGGAAATGCCTCAAAAACTCATCCCAAATCAGCACACGATAAATTCAAAACAGTTTCTAAAGTTTTTGCAAAAATACAATTTTTTCCATTTGCAGAACAGGGGTGCCTATTTAAAATAGAACCGAAATGAAAAAGAATCGCACTCTTACAACAGATATGTGGCAAAGAATGTTTATTGGGAAATGAATTCCGCATTTTGCCCAATAAGGAGTTAAAAGGATTTATTTCAGGGAGTTAAAAGAAGTTAGAAGCCAATACTTTTGCTCATGGAAGCCATAGCAGGACTGTTGGCCTTTAACTTCTGCCGAAAGCATAACTCCTTCTAACTTCCTTTTATACTATGGGCATTTTGCGGACCACATATTAGGTTTTTATGGTTACATGCAGGATAATTTGCAGTATCATAGTGCAAGATTCGGCAATTTTTACTAATTTTGCCACTTTGAAATAGAAGTGCTAAACCAAAAACATTAAAACTAACATATTGTGGCAGAAACAAAGTACATTTTCGTAACAGGTGGTGTTGCCTCTTCTTTGGGAAAAGGCATTATTTCATCATCTATCGGTAAGTTGCTGCAAGCCAGAGGCTACAGCGTGACTATACAAAAGTTTGATCCCTACATCAACATCGATCCTGGAACACTGAACCCATACGAGCACGGTGAATGCTACGTCACGGTGGACGGACACGAGGCTGACCTCGACTTAGGACATTACGAACGCTTCCTGGGAATCCAGACAACGAAGGCGAACAACATCACGACAGGCCGTATCTACAAGAGCGTTATCGACAAGGAACGCCGCGGTGACTACCTGGGTAAGACGGTGCAGATTATTCCCCATATCACGGACGAAATCAAGCACAACATCAAATTGTTGGGCAACAAGTACAAGTTCGACTTCGTAATTACTGAAATCGGCGGAACTGTAGGCGATATTGAGTCGCTCCCTTATCTGGAAAGCATCCGCCAGCTGAAATGGGAATTGGGACGCAACGCCTTGTGCGTGCACCTTACTTATGTACCCTATCTGGCTGCAGCCGGTGAGTTGAAGACCAAACCCACACAGCATTCTGTCAAGGAATTGCAGTCGGTGGGCATCCAGCCCGACATTCTGGTATTGCGTGCCGAGCACGCATTGAGTACGGGGCTGAAGAAGAAAGTGGCCTTGTTCTGTAATGTCGATGAAAATGCTGTCGTACAGTCTATCGACATGCCTACCATTTATGAAGTGCCGCTCCGCATGCAAGAGCAGGGACTTGATGTCACCATCCTCAAGAAAATGGGCCTTCCCATTGGCGAGACTCCGACACTGGGTCCGTGGCGTGCCTTCTTGGAACGCCGTCATCATGCTACAGAAGTAGTGCGTATCGGTCTGGTGGGAAAATACGACTTGCAGGATGCCTATAAGTCTATCTTGGAAGCTCTGTCGCAGGCTGCTACCTACAACGACCGCAAGGCAGATATTCATTTCATCAACAGCGAGAAGCTGAACGAAGGCAATGTGGAAGAAAATCTGAAGGACATGGACGGTGTCATCATCTGTCCGGGATTCGGTCAGCGAGGCATTGACGGCAAATTTGTAGCTATCAAGTATTGCCGTACCCATGATATACCCACTTTTGGCATTTGCCTGGGCATGCAGTGCATGGCCATCGAATTTGCCCGTAACGTATTGGGCTATGCCGATGCCAACAGCCGTGAAATGGATGAGCAGACCCCTCATAATGTCATCGACATCATGGAAGAACAGAAATCCATCACTAACATGGGTGGCACGATGCGTCTGGGAGCCTATGAATGCGTACTCGAACCAGGCTCGAAGGTTTACGAGGCCTATCAGACAGAACACATTCAGGAGCGCCACCGCCACCGCTACGAGTTTAACAACGACTACAAGGAAGAATTCGAGAAAGCAGGAATGAAGTGCGTGGGCATTAATCCAGAATCAGATTTGGTGGAAATCATCGAAATTCCTACCTTGCGCTGGTTCATTGGTACCCAGTTCCACCCCGAATACAGCAGCACCGTGCTCAAGCCGCACCCGCTGTTCTTGTCATTCGTCAAAGCGGCAATCAGCAAGTAAAAAGATTCGCACAGAGAACACAGGGATATGCAGAGTATTTAACTAAAAAAATCTTCTGGTATATCCTGTGCCCTCTTGTGGAAACAGAAAAGAATAACTCATAAATTTAAAAGCAAATGGATAAAAACACGTTAGTGGGAGCCATCCTGATTGGCGCAGTTGTCATCGGATTCAGCATCTACAGCCGCCCTAGCCAGGAAGAGATGGAGCGTGCACAGCACTACCAGGACTCCATCGAGACTGTGGTGCAACAGCAGGAAGAACAGATGCTGAAAGCCAAGCAGGCTGAAGCTGCACAAGTGCTTCAGGCAGACTCCACTTCGCAATTCTTCGCCCATACCCAAGGCACCGAACAGTTCACTACCCTCGAAAACAACGTCGTGCAAATCACGCTTTCCAACAAGGGAGGACGAGTAAGCAAGGCGATGCTGAAAGAATACAATGACCAGCAAAAGCAACCGCTGGTATTGTTCGATGGCGATGATGCCTCGCTCAACATCGGTTTCGAAGGAAAGAACGAGAACATATTGAGCAGCAATCTGTATTTTGAAACCACGGATGTAACCGATAGCACCGTAACAATGCGCTTGAACGCGGCGAATGGTGGACATTTGGACTTCAAGTACCGCCTGTTGCCAGACTCGTACATGCTCGACTTTACCGTGCAGGCCAGCGGTTTGCAGAACTTTTTTTCGCCTGCGGTAAAGACTATGACTATCGACTGGAAGCAACGAGCACGCCAGATGGAGAAAGGATACAACTTCGAGCAGCGATATACCTCGCTAACCTACAAGCCGGTAGGGGATAGCTTCGACTACTTAAGCGAGACCAAGGATGAGCAGGCAAGTATAACCGAACCGCTTGATTGGGTAGCGTTTAAGAACCAATACTTCTCGTGTGTGTTTATGGCTGAGAAGAACTTCGAAAATGCTACTCTTGACTCGAAGATGGAAGAAAAAAGTAGCGGCTATATGAAAAATTATCATGCCGGCATGCAAACAGCTTTCGATCCTACCGGTGCACAGCCCAGCCACTTCCAGTTCTACTTTGGCCCCAACCATTTCAAGACATTGCTGGCCAGCAATGACCTGAGCTTCAAAGATAAAGATCAGGAACTGGAAGACCTGGTTTACTTGGGTTGGCCCATTATACGGCTCATTAACCGCTGGTTCACCATCAACCTCTTCGACTGGTTGTCGGGACTGGGACTGAGCATGGGTGTCGTTATCCTGCTGATGACTATCATCGTGAAGATATTGGTACTGCCCACTACGTGGAAATCGTTTATATCTTCGGCTAAGATGCGTGCCCTGAAGCCTTATGTAGATAAAATCAACGAGAAATATCCCAAGCAGGAAGATGCGCTCAAGAAACAACAGGAAACCATGTCGCTTTACAGCCAGTACGGCGTAAGTCCGATGGGAGGGTGCTTGCCGATGCTGATACAGACACCAGTGTTCATGGCACTGTTCTTTTTCGTACCCAATGCTATCGAGTTGCGTCAGCAGAGTTTTCTGTGGGCCAGCGATCTTTCATCGTATGATGATTTGATTCACTGGAGCACCAGCATCCCGTTGTTGGGAAATCATCTCAGCCTGTTCTGCCTGCTTTTCAGTGCCACTACGGTAATCAACCAGATTATCATGATGAAACAGCAAGACACAGGTGCCAACCCACAGATGGCAGCTATGAAATGGATGATGTATATCATGCCGGTAATGTTCTTTTTTATTTTCAATGAATATGCTTCAGGATTGAGTTATTATTACTTTATCTCTGGGTTAATAGGTATTCTTACGATGTGGATCATGCGGCGTATGACCGATGAAAAGAAGTTGCTGGCACAACTGGAAGCCAATAAGAAAGCGCCTTCTGAACGCAAGCAGAGCGGACTGATGGCGAAGCTGGAAGCCTTGCAGAAAGAGCAGGAACGCCTGCAGAAGGAACGTGAAGGACGAATGAATAAAAAACATTAAGAATTGTTTTTCAATAAAATAAAAAAGCTCTGTTCTATTAAGAATCGGAGCTTTTTCATTTTATTGAAAACAGAATTTACAGAGGAACATCAGTGAATCACAGACAAACAATTTCTGTGCATCAGAAATGTATTTACAATGCTATATTGCTATACATTCTCTAATTTTATTTCTTTTTTTTAGAGCAAAAGCTTTGACATATTATTTGATTTGGTTACATTTGCGCAACTTAAAGAGATAATATTATGAATTGGCTACAAGATTTATTGACGAATCCCAACTCCATAGCGCACATTGTTGCGCTTTATGCCTTTGTAATTTCAGGCGGAGTACTTTTAGGGAAAATTAAAATTTTCGGCATCTCGCTGGGAGTTACTTTTGTCTTGTTCGTTGGAATCTTGGCAGGGCATTTCGGTTTTACGGGGAATTCTGCCATTCTTTCTTTCCTACAAGACTTTGGGTTGATTTTGTTTGTATTCTGCATTGGTCTGCAGGTTGGTCCTTCATTTTTCTCCTCATTTAAGGAGGGAGGAATTAGACTGAACCTACTTGCTACTGGCATTGTTGCATTTAATATCATTGTTGCCCTTATTATTTATTATGCCTTGCAAGGACGCATTGAAGTTCCGATGATTGTGGGTATCCTTTGTGGTGCAGTAACGAATACACCGGGGCTAGGAGCTGCCAATGAAGCGTTGCAACAGTTACACTATGAAGGTCCGGAAATTGCCATGGGATATGCATGTGCTTATCCGTTGGGAGTAATCGGCATTATTCTTTCAATGATTCTTATCCGCTATATATGCAGGGTAGATCTTGATAAAGAATCGGAAGTTATCCAACAAGCCGAAGAAGCCAACCCGCATCTGAAACCTTATCGGATTCAGTTGAGGGTAGAAAATCCGGCTTTAAATGGGAAGACAATTTTGCAGTTGCAAAACTTTCTGGCGCGTAATTTAGTGTGTTCGCGTATCCTCCAAAACGGAGAGGTAAATATTCCTAATTCTAAAACAGTGCTACACACAGGTGATGAAATGAACATCGTATGTGCCGAAGATGACGCAGAAGCAATAGAGGCCTTTATCGGTTCAAAAATTGAAGTGGACTGGGAACATCAGAATACAGAAAACAAACCAATGGTATCGCGCCGTATTTTGGTGACACAACCTTCTATTAACGGGAAAACTGTGGGTGAACTACATTTCAGTAGCATGTATGGTGTGAATGTGACTCGTGTCAATCGTTCGGGTATGGATCTTTTTGCAGCCCGAAGTTTAACATTGCAGGTCGGTGACCGTGTAATGGTAGTAGGACCGCAAGATGCCATTGAACGTGTGGCTGGAATGTTAGGTAACCAGTTGAAACGTTTGGACCACCCCAATATTGTGACTATTTTTGTGGGGATTCTTTGTGGTATTATTTTTGGCAGCCTGCCATTTGCTATTCCAGATATCCCTACACCTGTAAAGCTAGGCTTAGCAGGTGGTCCATTAATCATTTCTATTCTGATTGGACGTTTCGGATATAAAGTTCATTTAGTGACTTATACTACAATGAGTGCAAATCTGATGCTGCGTGAAGTCGGATTGGTTTTGTTCTTGGCAAGTGTGGGCGTCAAGGCTGGTGAAAACTTCGTGCAAACTGTTGTTGAAGGTGATGGTTTGCTATATGTAGGAGTCGGTTTTCTTATTACATTACTTCCTTTAATGATTATCGGCTTAATAGCACGGTTATACTATAAAATCAATTATTATACCCTGATAGGTTTGATAGCTGGTAGTACAACTGATCCACCAGCACTGGCATATTCTAATCAAGTGTCAGGTAATGACGCACCAGCGGTAGGTTACTCTACAGTATATCCATTAGTTATGTTCTTGCGAATTTTAACTGCACAATTATTCATCCTATTTATGGCTTAAACCACTAAAAGCCAATAATAAATTCAATAGGAGAGGAGCAAAAAATAGAATTAATAAATGAACAATTGACAATTATGGTGCTACCAACTAATTGTCAATTGTTCATTGTTAGGTTACTTAGTCATTATCATTATCCATATCGATGAGATTTCCATTAAGGTCAAAAGTCAATTCCCAAAAATTGGAGAGTCTTACTTCGTATTCATAACGGTCTTTCTCAATCTTTATTACATTGGCATCGGGATAATTGCTTTTTACGAATTCTTGTACTTTGGTTGGCACTATGGCTTGTGGAACCGTCATTCGCCGGCAACTCACATCTTTCCAATTACCTTTTTTATCGAATTCAACCTTATCACCATTGATGAATATAACATCGTAGGACGAATCAAGAAATTCTTTTTCCATTTTGACAAAAGCAACTTTCGCATCAGCAAAATGTTGCTTAATAAAAGTTTGTGCAGCCGCCGGCAGCTGTTCAAAAGTAATAGGCTTATCATTGTCTGCCATAGCTACTTGCATCGAAAACATACATACTAATAAAAACATCCACTTTTTCATAAGGCTTACATTTTAATGGTTAATAATTTCATTCCGTTTAATTTTTCTATTGCAAAGTAAAGCAGCAAATCTGAAAGAATTTGGGAATTGAAAAAATTAGAATACCTATTAACATTCTTTTTATGTTTATCAATTCGATAAAAACAAATGATTGAAAGTGGTGGGAATATTATTATGAATTAAACATAATCGCGATTATACTAATATTGGACGTTTATCCAATTTTATAATAGTCAGTAAAAGTATGCGATTTATCGAGAATATTATCTACCTTTGTCTGCAGAACTCATTGTTCCTAAACATGGAAAGACAAAAGAAATAAACCGAATCAAATTTGATTTTGTAATCTACTAAAATCAATTTAACCAAATTAAAAGTATGAATAATTTTATGTTTTACAGTCCCACAGAGTTTGTTTTCGGTAAAGATACTGAACTACAGACGGGAACGTTAGTGAAAAAATTTCACGGGACAAATGTATTGATAGTATATGGAAAAAGTTCTGTCCGAAAAAATGGTTTATTGAATCGTGTAAAAAAATCGTTAGAAGAAATAGGCATTGTCTACACCGAACTAGCAGATGTGCAACCTAATCCTACTGATTTGAAAGTGTACGAAGGCATTGAGCTAGGAAGACGTAACCAAGTAGATTTTCTCTTACCTATAGGCGGAGGTTCTGTTATTGACACGGCTAAAGCGATTGCTGCCGGCATCCCTTATGAAGGTGATTTTTGGGATTTCTTCACCGGTAAGAGTGTGCCCCACATAGCGCTGCCTGTGGGTGTGGTGCTCACCATCCCTGCGGCAGGTAGCGAAGGGTCAGGCAATTCGGTCATCACGAAAGTGGACGGACTAAAAAAACTAAGCTTACGCACTCCTGAAGTGTTACGTCCACAATTTGCCATAATGAATCCAGAATTAACTTATACCCTACCTGCTTGGCAGACAGCAAGTGGCATCACCGACATGATGGCGCATATCATGGAGCGTTATTTTACAAATACTCCTGGTACGGAAGTAACCGACCGCCTGTGCGAAGGCATCTTGAAAGCCATTATCGAGGAAGCACGGAAAATAATAGCCGACCCGTATAATTACGAAGCCCGTGCCAACATCATGTGGGCAGGTACCATAGCCCATAATGGCATTTGTGGTACAGGCTGTGAAGAAGACTGGGCCTCTCACTTCATGGAACACGAAGTAAGTGCTCTCTACGATGTGACTCACGGAGCGGGTCTTGCCGTAATTTTCCCTGCATGGCTCACTTACATGATTAACCATAATGTTGGCAAAGTAGCGCAATATGCTGAACGCGTATGGGATGTGCCGGTTAGTGAAGACCAAAAAGCAGTGGCACAAGAAGGTATCACACGCCTGAAAGCCTTCTTATGTGAAATCGGCATGCCTACAACGTTCCGGGAACTTGGCATCGAACACCCAGACATTGACAAATTGGTAAAACATCTGCATGCCAATAAGGGTGAACGAGTAGGTAACTACGTTCCCTTAGACCGCCAGGCAACACGGGAAATTTATGAGATAGCCAATAGTTAACGAAAAAAATTAAGGATATTAAAAAAGTTAAAGGAGTGACCAATTCCTTCTGCTTCTGACTTCAAATAAAAACTAGTCTTATGAGATTTGACAATTCAACCATCCGTCGGCAAGACCGGACACTGGAACAAGAACGCGCCTTTGAAATCTTGCGGGAAGGCGAATATGGCGTGCTGTCTATGCGCAGCGAGGACGGGAACGGTGCGTACGGAATCCCCCTTAGTTACGTGTGGGACCGCGGCAATTCCATCTATATCCATTGCGCCCCTACTGGACACAAGCTATTGTGTATTGATGCCTGCCCACAAGTGTCCTTCTGCGTAATAGGACGTACGCAAGTAAAGCCAGCGCAGTTCACTACTGCCTATGAAAGCGTGATTGTGCAATGTACTGCTCACCGCAGCTTACATGAGGCGGAACGCATGTCGGCGCTCTCGCTCTTACTTAGCAAGTATTGTCCAGATAATAAGATGCAAGGCATCGAATATGCCCAAAAGTCGTTCCATCGTACGGAAATAATCCGATTAGACATAGAGCTTGTCAGTGCCAAAAGCAAACAAGCATTTGTCTAAGTTAAACACGAAAAGCTTATTGGAAAGAGGGAAATCCCTATCATGAATAGGAATCTCCCTTGTCCGATTTAGGAAAAATAAGTTGGAAGTACCGAGTGTCAAGTTTATCTTTGCACATAGAAACCAACAACAAGAAAAGGAGGATGACATGAAAACCCAGACACACAAACTTTACCACATATTTTTCCTGACGGCAATGGTGCTCACATTAGCTTCATGTGAATATGCAGGAATAGGAATCGAATTTGGAAATGGCACGAACAGTTACCGCGAATGTACCGATTATCTATGCAGCAGGACATGGGTGGAAGAATGGTACGATGAGTATGACACGTATTATTATCAGGAACTTCGCTTCTACCCCGATAATACAGGTACGGACTACCTCTATCAAGAAGACCGGTATGGGAACCGAAACGAGTCAACGATGCATTTCGGATGGGACTGGTGGAATGTTTCATACACCAGCATCCGAATTGACTACCGGAACGGTTATTCGTACATGGATAACATCCAGATGGGAGGCAACCAGCTGAACTGCTTGTTCGACAACTATCCGGCCTATTTTACCGGAAAGTGAACTGCACATTCACTACCAAATACAGAAGAGCTATTGAAAACAGACTATGCTTCCCTGTCTTTCTATGGTGAAATAATTGAACAACCTAAATTTAACATTAAAAATAAATGAAAACAAGTTTAATGACTATGACTGCCGCCGTGATGCTTGCTGCAAGTGGACAGACGTACGCCGGCGTGCAAACAGATAAACCTTTTATCGGCAAACAGGAGATAACCATCAAAGACGGCCGGTTAACCCCCGAAGCCCTTTGGGCAATGGGTCGTATCGGTAGCACCAATGTGTCGCCCGATGGAAAACGGATTGTCTACACCGTATCATATTACAGCGTAAAGGAAAACGCTAGTCACACGGTCATCTATGTGATGAACGCTGACGGTACGGGAAACACTATGCTCACCACCTCTGCAACTAGTGAAAATTCCCCTACCTGGATAAAAAACGGTACCAAAATCGCTTTCCTCACATCGGAAAGTGGAAGCAGCCAGCTTTGGGAAATGAATCCTGATGGCAGCGGACGCAAGCAACTCTCGGCACACCCAAGCGATATTGAAGGCTTCCAGTTCTCACCCGACGAAAACAAGGTACTTTTTATTGCTCAAGTAAAATACGGCGAACGCACCTCCGACCTATATCCTGACCTTGACAAGGCGAGCGGACGGGTGATAGATGACTTAATGTACAAGCACTGGGACGAATGGGTGGAAACAATCCCACACCCTTTCATTGCATCTTTTGACGGCAATCAAGTGGGCGATGCTACCGATATCTTAGCTGGAGAGCCTTATGAATCACCGATGAAGCCTTTCGGAGGCATCGAACAACTGGCATGGAGCAACGATGGCAAGCAAATAGCCTATACTTGCCGCAAAAAAAACGGTAAAGAGTATGCCGTATCGACCGACTCGGACATCTACCTTTACGACATTAATACCAAACAGACTCGCAACCTCTGCAAAGAAGATGCCATCGATAAGAACTTGGGCTATGATACCAACCCACAATTTTCGCCAGACGGTAAACACATTGCCTGGCAAAGTATGGAACGAGATGGCTACGAAAGCGATCGTAACCGCCTGTGCGTAATGAATCTGGACAGTGGAGAGAAAATCTACGTGACGGAAACATTCCAATCAGGCGTGGATAGCTACTGCTGGGCTCCAGACAGTGAGACCTTATACTTTACAGGCGTATGGCACGCTACCAGCATGATTCATAGTACCAACCTGAAGGGAGAGGTGAAACAACTCACTGAAGGAATGTACGATTATACATCGGTCAGCATGTTGAATGATAAGCAACTGCTTACCATGCGCCATTCGCTGAGCGAAGCTGACGAGCTTTTTACTGTCGACCTGAAAGAAAAACACAAGGTGACTCGCATCACGGCGGAAAACGACCATATCTTCGGCCAATTGAAGAAAGGAAAGGTAGAACCCCGTTGGACCAAAACCGTAGACGGCAAGGACATGCTCTCGTGGGTAGTTTATCCCACAGACTTTGACCCGAGCAAGAAATACCCCACCCTACTCTTCTGTGAAGGAGGACCGCAAAGCCCCGTCAGTCAGTTCTGGAGCTATCGCTGGAACCTGCAAATCATGGCAGCCAATGGTTACATAGTCATCGCTCCCAACCGTCGCGGATTGCCTGGATTCGGCATGGAATGGTTGGAGGAAATCAGTACTAACTATGGCGGACATTGCATGGATGATTACTTGAGCGCAATAGACGATATTGCCCAGGAACCCTACGTTGACAAGGAACGCCTAGGTTGCGTGGGAGCCAGCTTTGGAGGATACTCGGTATACTGGCTCGCCGGACACCACAACAAACGTTTCAAGGCTTTTATCGCCCACGATGGATTCTTCAACATGGAACAACAATACTTAGAAACCGAAGAACTGTGGTTTACCAACTGGGACTTAGGCGGTCCATATTGGGATAAGCAGAACCCTGCCGTACAGCGCAGCTATGCCAACTCGCCACACCTCTTCGTCGATAAATGGGATACACCTATCCTTTGTATCCATGGTGAAAAGGATTACCGCATCCTCGCTTCACAGGGAATGGCAGCTTTCAATGCTGCCAAACTCAGAGGAGTGCCCGCTGAACTACTCATTTTTCCCGATGAGAACCACTGGGTGCTGAAACCTCAGAATGGTGTATTATGGCAACGCATTTTCTTTCGCTGGTTGGACAAATGGCTAAAAAATAACCCTAGAAACAAATAACAAGTATGATAAAGAATGTTGTATTTGATTTCGGTGGCGTGATAGTCGACCTCGACCGCGAACAAGCGGTCAAGGCTTTTGTACATCTTGGTCTGACCGATGCCGGCCACATTCTTGACAAGTATCACCAGACCGGAATATTTCAAGAATTGGAAGAAGGGAAACTGCGCGAAGAAGACTATCGTGAGAAACTGGGGCAATTGTGCGGACGCACACTGAAGCGCGAAGAAGTACGTCAGGCCTGGATGAGTTTCGTGAGTGGCATGGACTTGCGCAAACTGGACTACATCACCGAATTGCGCAAGCAGGGGTATCGTACCTTCCTACTTAGTAACACCAATCCCTACCTGATGGATTATTGGGCACGCACGCCCCAGTTCACTCCTTCGGGTAAAAGCATTGACACGTATTTCGACAAGCTCTACCTCTCGTTCGAGATGAGATGTATGAAACCTGGAATGGATATTTTCAAAAAAATGTTGGAAGACGCACGGATGCAGCCTGAAGAAACACTATTCATTGATGATAGTATAACGAATATAGAATCAGGTAAAAAAGCAGGTATGAACACTTTATGCGTATCAAATCTGTCTGATTGGCGGAAACAAGTAGATAATCTACTGGCAAAAGTCAACCAATCAGGTCTTATCCAGAAGTCATGACAGTACGGGAAGTTTACTAAGATTCAGCAATTTGCACAATAAAGATGGCATATAAGATGATTAAATAGGTAGTTCATCTTCATATGCCATCTTTTATTTTTAAGGACATTCGGATAATCCTGAAACAGGCTTTTATATTTCCCTGAGACCTTCTATAAATTCACACAATTAATCCTCGCCAAGCAAGAATTCCATAACTTGACATGCCGACTTCGCAACCGAAGTTCCAGGACCAAATATAGCCATTACACCAGCCCGATAAAGAAAATCGTAGTCTTGCGGAGGAATAACACCACCGGCAAATACAAGTATGTCTTCACGGCCTAAATTTTTCAGCTCTGCGATAATTTGTGGAATAAGTGTCTTATGTCCTGCAGCCAGTGATGATACTCCTACAGCATGCACATCGTTCTCTACAGCTTCACGAGCTGCTTCTGCCGGAGTTTGAAACAAAGGACCCATATCTACATCGAAGCCACAATCAGCAAATCCTGTGGCTACAACTTTAGCCCCTCGGTCGTGTCCGTCTTGTCCCATTTTAGCAATCATTACCCGCGGACGCCTTCCCTCTTTTTTGGCAAACTCTTCGGTTAACTCACACGCCCGTGTAAAGTCTGCATCTTTTTTACTTTCTGATGAATACACGCCTGAAATTGTTTTAATTACTGCTTTATATCTTCCTACCACCTTTTCGCATGCGTACGAAATCTCACCCAATGTTGCACGTACTTTGGCTGCCGCCACTGCAAGTTCAAGTAAATTCCCCTTACCGGTGCGTACACATTCTGTAATTGCATTCAAGGCATTATCTACCTCTTCTTGATTTCTTCCTTCACGCAGACGTCGCAGATTTTCTATTTGTTCTTGACGTACAGCTGTATTATCTACTTCTAGAATATCAATCGGATCTTCTTTTTCCAAACGATACTTGTTAGTACCAACAATAGTCTGTTCGCCCGAATCAATACGTGCCTGAGTACGTGCTGCTGCTTCTTCAATACGCATTTTCGGAATTCCTGTCTCGATAGCTTTTGCCATTCCACCCAATTTTTCAATCTCTTGAATATGTTCCCATGCACGATGGGCAAGTTCATGAGTCAATGATTCTACGTAGTAAGACCCAGCCCACGGATCTATCTCACGGCAAATCTGTGTTTCTTCCTGTATATAAATCTGAGTGTTACGTGCGATACGTGCCGAAAAATCGGTAGGCAGCGCAATAGCTTCGTCTAAAGCATTGGTATGCAAAGATTGTGTATGTCCTAATGCAGCTGCCATTGCTTCAATACAAGTACGGCCAACATTATTAAAAGGATCTTGTTCGGTAAGCGACCATCCAGATGTCTGGGAATGAGTACGCAAAGTAAGTGATTTGGGGTTCTTCGGATTAAATTGCTTGACTATTTTTGCCCACAACATACGTGCCGCACGCATCTTGGCTATCTCCATGAAATGGTTCATGCCGATTGCCCAAAAGAAAGAAAGCCGAGGAGCAAAGGCATCAATGTCAATCCCAGCCGCAATCCCGGCACGAAGATATTCCAATCCATCGGCAAGAGTATAGGCAAGCTCGATATCAGCTGTAGCACCAGCTTCCTGCATGTGATAGCCTGAAATAGAAATTGAATTGAATTTGGGCATCTTCTGCGAGGTGTATTCAAAAATATCAGAAATGATTTTCATTGAAAATGCAGGTGGGTAGATATACGTATTACGCACCATGAATTCTTTCAATATGTCATTCTGAATAGTGCCAGCCATTTCCTCCAGTTTCGCTCCCTGCTCTAATCCTGCATTGATATAAAATGCCATAATAGGCAATACGGCACCATTCATGGTCATTGAAACGGACATCTTGTTCAAGGGAATGCCATCAAACAAGACTTTCATATTTTCAAGTGAACAGATAGATACACCTGCTTTTCCCACATCTCCTACTACACGAGGATGATCTGGGTCATAGCCACGATGAGTAGGAAGGTCAAACGCGACCGATAATCCTTTCTGTCCTGAAGCCAAGTTACGACGGTAAAATGCGTTTGACTCTTCTGCCGTAGAAAAACCAGCATACTGACGGATTGTCCAAGGACGGAAAGCATACATCATCGAGTAAGGCCCACGCAAAAATGGTGGAAGCCCTGCTGCATAATTGAGGTGTTCCATACCTTCCAGGTCTTCCTGGGTATAGACAGGTTTTACTTGGATTTGCTCAGGTGTTTTCCAGCTAGCAGTAATGCCATTGGAGCGTTGCCATTCTTTTCCATCTTGAGGATGAAAGCCGGCAAATATGTCAATGTCTTTAAAATTCGGTTTCATGGTTTATGGTTATTCCGTGGTTCTGTGTTCGATAAGTCAATCATAATAATTCAGCATTGAATGTACGCAAGGTTTCCAATACATTGCAACGGACATGAATGAAATGTTTAATACCTGCTGCTTTTAAGTCCTCCATGCAGGCAGGAGCACCTGCAACAATGAACATTGCACGACCGTTCAAAGCCTGATAGGCAGGCACTGCATATTGAGCATATTCATCATCACTGGAGCAAAGGACTACAACATCTGCATTTGACTTTAAAGCCGCTTCTATGCCTTCCTCCACTGAATCAAAGCCCAGGTTATCTATTACTTCATATCCGGCACATGCCAGGAAATTGCAAGAGAACTGGGCGCGTGCCTGACGCATTGCCAGATTGCCAATGGTAAGCATAAACGCTTTCGGACGTTTTCCCGAACGTTCGGTTTCCAGGCGGAGTGCTTCGAATTGGCTTGCTGCACGCTCGGTACTGAGTCTTGCAAACGATTTTTCCTCCTCATGATGATGCTTTCCATCACATCCGCACACATGTTCATACGGGACTTTACTTCCAGCTATTTCATTAAAGTTCGGATACTGATTGGTTCCCAGCAGAATTTCTTTCCGGCGTGATACAGCTTCGTGGCGTGCCTGGTTACTTTGGTTTACGGCATTCTGTACATTTTCTGCAAGAATAGCTTTTACCATTCCACCTTCTTCATCGGTTTTCAGAAACAGGTTCCATGCCTGCTTGGCTATGGATACAGTAAGGTTTTCAATGTAATATGAACCGCCGGCAGGGTCTACAATACGATTGAAGTGAGACTCTTCTTTCAGCAACAGTTGTTGGTTGCGTGCCAAACGTTCAGAAAATTCACTCGGCGTTTCATAAACACTGTCAAAAGGAGTGACGGTTATCGAATCCACCCCTGCCAAGGCTGCACTCATTGTTTCCGTCTGTGTGCGAAGCAGATTAACATACGAATCAAACAACGTCAGGTTGAATGTAGAGGTTTCTGCGTGTATATTCATTTGGCATGCCGTATCTTTCTTCGGCTGGTAAGCTTTCACTATAGACGCCCAAAGCATACGTGCAGCACGGAATTTGGCAATTTCCATAAAATAGTTAGAACTTATGCCAAAATGGAACTTGATTTTTCTTGCAGCAAGGTCTGCTGGAATTCCGCTTTCTACCAGCCTGCTAAGATATTCATTCCCCCATGCCAATGCATAGCCTAATTCTTGATAAATATAGGAGCCGGCATTGTTAAGTTGACATGCATTGACAACTACACAGCGGAAATGGGGATAATCGGCAAGAATTCGTACCAACTCAGCTGCCTGGCTGATAATCGGGCTTACATCTTTACCTTTTTGCAGCATCTTGCCGATAGGGTCAAAATTGAGCGATCCGTAAAGTTTGTCAGAGGCATACCCTTTCTCTTTAAAATAATCGGTTAGTAACTGCGCCAACAGTACGGTGTGACGCTGGCAAGTAGTAAAGTTCAATTCGATGCTGTCACAATAGATTCCTTCCAATAACGTGCGAAGGTATTCAGCATTCAAGTCTTTTGCCTTGATATGAAATCCCAACGAATCAACCCCTTTGTTGAGTAAGGCAAGAGCATGCTGATTGGCTTCTAAAGGATTTTCCACATGGATATCTTGACGAATAAACCAGGCATTGTCATTTTTTTTATTTCCTCTCAAATAAGGGAATTCACCTGGAAGCGAATCAATTGTTTTCAGTTCTTCCAAATCTTCCCGACGATAAAAAGGCCTTACATTAAAACCTTCATTGGTTTTCCATACCAATTTCTTTTCATAGTCAGCTCCTTTCAGATCTGTCTGGATTCTGTCCATCCATTCTTGAGTTGTCACTTCTGGGAAATCGGAAAAGAGTTTTTCTCTATTATCTGTCATACTTTGTGTTTTATGGGTTTACGATTTAAGTTGATTGGCACACGGATTAAATACGCATGCTTAGGCAAATATACAAAATTATAGTAGAACAAAACTGATTTGCGGATTTTTTTTAAATGAATTCCGCAATTAGAGCCTGTCGTTTAAATTTTGCTCAGGTTAATTTTGCGAATTGTTTACGAGGATGTTTTTCTGATTTTATGAGGAGGATAGCGGGCTATCTGACGAATAAAATCGGGAAAACAGACCGGAAACAAACGCAAAAGAACCTGATAGAATATTACTTTATTGGAAAATTTAAATAGGCTCTTAGCCAATCCGACTGAGGTGAAAAACGCAGTAGTACTGCGTCAGCCGATGAAGTATATATCCGTAAGTGGATGCAGATATATTCAATCGCGGTTGCAGTATATATTCAATCGCAGTTGCAGTATATATTCATTTTTCAGGGGTATTGGCTGTTTGCGGAGCTCATTTTATTTTTATCCGTTTATCATATTCAGAAACTCATCTTCACTTAGGATAGGTATGCTTAGTGCACGGGCTTTTTCCAGCTTGCTGGGACCCATGTTTTCGCCGGCAAGGATGAAACTGGTCTTTTTCGAGATACTGCCCACGTTCTTCCCTCCGTGCTTCTCTATCATCTCCTTATATTCATCGCGCGAATGACGGGCGAATACGCCGCTAATGACAATCGACTTTCCCTGTAGCTTATCGGTATGCCCTGCAAGGTCTTCTTCATCGGCTTCCAGCTTCAGCCCAGCCGTACGCAGGCGTTCGATAAGGTTACGGTTTTTCTCGTCGGCAAAATAACGCAGTATGCTGCCAGCTATCTTCTCGCCGATTTCGTCTACATGAATCAGGTCGTCGAGCGTAGCTGTAGCCAATGCCTCGATGGAACGGAAAGCACGTGCCACTTTCTTTGCAACTGTTTCGCCTACAAAGCGGATGCCTAATGCAAAAAGCACCCTTTCGTAAGGCACTTCGCGCGAACGGGCAATACCCTGAATGATGTTCTCTGCCGACTTTTCGCCCATGCGTTCTAGCCGTACGAGGTCTTCTGCCTTCAGCGTGTAGAGGTCTGCTACATCGTGTATCAGTCCTTCCTGGTAGAATTGGTCGACGGTTTCAGGTCCCAAGCCTTCGATGTTCATCGCACGGCGGCTGATAAAATGCTCGATCTTCCCTTTTATCTGCGGCGGACAGGAACTTTCGTTGGTGCAGTAATAGGCTGCCTCGTCTTCGTAACGCACCAACGGGCTTCCACATTCGGGACAATGGGTGATGAAGGTTACTTTCTCGCTTCCTTCGGGACGGGATGCCACGTCTACACCTGTTATTTTCGGAATGATTTCGCCTCCCTTTTCTACATAGACGTTATCGCCAATATGCAAATCAAGTGAGGCAATGATGTCGGCGTTGTGCAACGAAGCGCGTTTGACTACCGTTCCCGCCAATTGCACAGGTTCCAAATTAGCGACAGGTGTTACGGCTCCCGTGCGCCCTACCTGATAAGTAACTTTCAGCAATCGGGTCAAAGCACGTTCTGCCTGAAACTTGTAGGCGATAGCCCAGCGCGGCGATTTGGCTGTATAGCCCAAATTGCGTTGCTGGCGCAAAGAATTTACCTTTAACACAATGCCGTCGGTAGCCACGGGCAGATTCTTCCGTTCTACATCCCAATAATTGATGAAGTCGAATATCTCCTGCAGGGTCTTCACCTTGCGTGTCACGTGCGAAACCTTGAAGCCCCATCGGGCAGCCTCTTGCAGGTTTTCATAGTGTCCGTCGTGAGGCAGGTTTTCGCCCAACATATAATAAAGGTAAGAGTCAAGCTTGCGGGCTGCTACTTCGGCAGAGTTCTGCAACTTCAGCGTGCCCGAAGCCGCATTTCTCGGATTGGCAAACAAAGGCTCTTCACGTAGTTCGCGTTCGCGGTTCAGTTCCTCGAACACCTTCCAGGGCATCAGCACTTCGCCGCGCATTTCGAATTGGCGGGGATAGCCGTCGCCGTGCAGCACCAGCGGAATAGCCCGAATGGTCTTCACATTATCGGTCACGTCATCGCCTCGCACACCGTCTCCACGTGTCACGGCACGTACCAGCTTGCCGTCTTCATAAGTCAACGAAATGGAAGTGCCGTCGTATTTCAGTTCGCAGCAGATCTCAAAATCTTCGTTCAGTGCTTTGGCAATACGCTCGTAAAACTCCGTCACTTCGGCTTGCGAATAGGTGTTTCCTAACGAAAGCATCGGATAACGGTGCTCTACCTGGACAAAGTTCTTATTGATGTCGCTACCTACCCGTACCGAAGGGGAATTAGGGTCGTAATGCTCCGGATGACGGGCTTCGAGGTCTTGCAGTTCGCGCATCAGGTGGTCGAACTCCTGGTCGGAGATGACGGGCGCATTCTCTACATAATATTTATAGTTGTGAAGGTGCAATTCTTCACGCAACTGGTCGATTCTTTCTGTTTCTGTCATGTTCATTTCGGATGTTTCTTGCAAAAATAGCAAAAATGTGCCAGTGTGCGGTACGGGAACAACGGAAACTTCGTACTTTTGCAAAAAAATAACAAGGAAACATGCGAATAGACATTATTACCGTTTTGCCCGAAATGATTGAGGGCTTTTTCAACTGCTCCATCATGAGCCGGGCACAAAAGAAAGGCATCGCTGAATTTCATATCCATAATTTACGTGACTACACCTTCGACCGTTACCGAAAAGTAGACGATTATCCGTTTGGCGGATGTGCAGGAATGGTGATGAAGATAGAGCCGATAGACCGTTGCATTTCGGCCCTGAAAGCTGAACGCGACTATGACGAAGTGATTTTCACAAGCCCTGACGGCGAGCAGTTCGACCAGAAAATGGCGAACACCTTGTCGATGACTCAAAACCTGATTATCTTGTGCGGGCATTTCAAAGGCATCGATTACCGCATCCGCGAACATTTTATTACGAAGGAAATCAGTATCGGCGATTACGTACTAACTGGAGGCGAACTGGCGGCAGCCGTCATATCTGATGCCATCGTACGGGTTATCCCTGGTGTGATATCCGACGAGCAATCGGCACTGTCCGATTCATTTCAAGATAATTTACTGGCTCCACCAGTCTATACCCGTCCCGCAGAATACAAAGGATGGAAGGTACCCGATGTTCTGCTTTCGGGGCACGAAGCAAAGATACGTGAATGGGAGTTTCAACAATCTTTAGAGCGTACCAAACGGTTGCGTCCGGACTTGCTGAAGTAAGATATTTCTTTACATTTATTTCAAATCTACATATTCACGAAAAAAGGCCACAGATTTATATTTTCCTCTCTCTTGACAAAAAAGTAAAAAAATCTGTGGCCACTTATTTTATTTGCATTTTCAGTATGCCATTCGCATATGTAAATTATTTTTTAATATTCCAACGCGCCGATGATGTCACGAACTGAAGCAAATCCATGGCGGTCTAGATAGTCGTTGATACCTTCCGCTACTTTTACGGTTATAGCCGGATCAATGAAGTTGGCCGTACCTATCTGTACGGCGGTTGCTCCAGCAAGCAGGAACTCCACGGCATCGCGGGCATTCATAATTCCACCTAACCCAATGACAGGTATCTTCACGGCTTTTGCTACTTGCCATACCATGCGCAAGGCGATAGGCTTCACTGCTGCTCCACTCATCCCTCCAGTGATAGTGGATAAGACCGGTTTACGCTTTTCGGCATCTATTGCCATTCCCAGCAGCGTGTTGATGAGTGATACACTGTCTGCTCCGGCAGTTTCCACTGCACGCGCTATTTCTGTGATGTCGGTCACATTGGGCGACAGTTTCACGATCAATGTCTTGTGATAAGCTTTTCGCACTGCAGATACAACCTCGGCGGCTCCATGAGCTGTTACTCCGAAAGCCATCCCACCTTGCTTGACATTCGGGCATGAGATGTTCAGCTCAATAGCCGGGATGCAGTCCAGGCCGTCGATAATGCTTGCTGTTTCCACATAATCCTCTATTTGCGATCCAGACACGTTCACAATCATATTGGTACGGATGTCTTTGATTTGTGGGTAGATATGTTCTGCAAAATAATGCACCCCTTTGTTTTGTAGTCCCACAGCATTCAGCATGCCCATCGGTGTTTCCGCCATACGCGGATAAGGATTTCCTTCACGGTGATGAAGTGTCGTCCCCTTCACGATAATTCCTCCAATTTTCTCCAAATCCACAAAGTCTTGGAATTCAAGTCCGTAACCGAATGTTCCCGATGCAGTCATCACCGGATTCGATAAAGCCAGTTTTCCTATGTTTACACTTAAATCTGCCATAATAGTTTCTTTATATTAAATACAGGACCTTCTTTACATACACACACATGACCATCCCGGGTGTTTTCCACACAGCAAAGGCAAGCCCCCACACCGCATGCCATCGTGTTCTCTAGCGACACTTCACACGCTATGCCCTGCTGATTGGCGTATTTGGCCACGGCCATCATCATTGGTTTAGGACCACATGTGCAGATTAGATCGAACGTATTGTCTCTCAGTACACTGTGCATCGTGACATACCCTTTCTCTCCCATACTTCCGTCTTCGGTAGTAGTATGGACATCGCCCAATGCCTCGAACAAGTCCAGTTGCAACAAGTCATTCTTCGAGCGTGCTCCCAACAAGAATGTAGGTTTCAAGCCTTTCTTCAACAAAGTTTCGCCTAAATAAAGTAAAGGAGCCGTGCCTACACCTCCACCTATCAGCAACACCTTAGTAGCAGTGTCTTCTGGGACTGTAAAACCGTTTCCTAACGGCATGACCACATTAACTGTGTCCCCAGGATTCACGGTAGCCAATTTACGTGTACCATCACCAACCAGCTGAATCAAGAACCAGACCTCATTTTTCTGGCGGTCTACGTAATTAATAGAAATAGGACGACGCAGGAATGTCGTGTTCGAACCGTCTACCCGTATTTCGGCGAACTGCCCCGGAAGCATTTCAGGCAACGGCTCAGCCTGGGTCAACTTGAGTAATACATAGTTTGCATGCAAACGTATGTTTTCTGTAACAGTCAAATCAAGAATGTATTTCTTCATAAAATAAATTGAGGTAAATTCGTTTCACAGTACAAAGATAACGAATTTACCTCAATCTATAGAGAAAACTCCATCGCTTTTGCCCATCCACTTCCACAGATAATCAAGATTTCTCTGGCCTGAATACCTGATATGTTCCATTATCAAAGAAAATACGTATTTCAACTATTTTCGGATGAGGTTTTTCTATATATTTAATTTCTTCTTTTACAGTGTTTTGCATACCATTTCCTGGAGTGGAAGACGCGTTTTCCTTGCGAAAATCAAAACGAACCGGATATCCGCTTGCATTTTCTGGATTCTCATTGCTATACAGACGGCTATTTCCATCTGTGGTACCTTCTTCAACGACTTTCATTTCACCTTCACCATAAAGCAACCAATTCAAGTTAATAGAAGGATAAGCCTTGTGAATGCGCATGACCACTTCCAGGCTAGGTTTATTCCGCTCTGTCAATATGTGCGACAGAGAAGATGTCGATATGCCTATTTTTTCAGCAAATTCGGCATTGGTTAACGACTCCTTTTGTATGATTTGTAAAATACGGTCTTTCATTATAATTATTTGTGTATATAATCTTAATGATTACAAATGTAATGCTTTTTATTTTCATTTGCAAATTTACATATGGAAAAACAAATAACAAAATTACATAACCATGAATTACATTTGTAATCATATCTAATGTTTACATCTGTAAACCATCAATTTCAAGTTCTTTTTAACTTTAACAAATTCATATAAACTACTAGGATATAGATTGTTATACTATAATTTTGATTGTTTACACTTCGATAATATAGAAATGTAAACAGTTATTTAATGCCATATAAAATATTATTTCATTAATTCTTCATAGATTGTTGGGTTTTAGCCTATTATCCTGTGTATAAATACATTGTATAAATTATCATGTACATTTATAAAAGTACACAATATAACCATAAGACCATGTATTTACATTTGTACTACAGCCTAAACAAATATACATATCGATTCATGGCATTTACAAATACAAATGTATTTTAGGTTTATTGGAGCCAAAATGTAGAAATGTATATGTCTGAATGTAAAAAAAGCCCGAATCTATTCTTTAAGATTCATCAGAATAATGATGTGCAAAATAAAGATATATTCATAGCCATTTCAGTTATCTTCATAGCTTGTAGAAGCTATCTGGAATGGCTTATGAATATATCTTCGTCTGGTAGGCAATATTGGTTGAAAAAAGAATGGCAAAATCACACAAGCCACGGAAGCAAATCAACTTTTCATCTTTCCGGAAATGTGTTTCTTTAGAAATTGGATGCAGGGATTAATTTTGCACAAATGCCCCGATGTTGAAGATATTCTTCTTCTCAAGATCGGATAACCCTCTCCGTTACCGAGGATATATCTGCATAATTTTTCAGATACGTTTGCCCTTGGACTGTGGGTATTGTGACTTTGCCTTGATTGACTTCAGCCGGACTGCAATCAATGAAGAATTTGATAAATCAGTTCACGCAACAATTCCCCGTCGGAAACCGAAGCGTTGTTCACACCTTTCGAACGAACATCGCATTGACGGATGCATTCGATAATCTTCATTACTTTTACTCCCGAATAGTGTTTCATGGCAGCCAGGTAATCGCGTGCTTGCCACGGGGATCGCAGGCTAAGTTGAGCGGCCACTCCCTCTTCATTTTTTTGGGGAGCATAGTATGCCAACATCAGGTTGGCAAAGAAATTGAACAATACAGCCAGCGTAACCTGCAACGGATTGTGTTTTGGATTTTCTTCAAAATATTTTACTATTCGATTCGCTTTGAATACGTCTTTTACGATTAATGCATTCCGCAATTCGAAATTATTAAAGTCCTTACTGATGCCGATATTCTGTTCTATCTGTTCGGGTGTAATCCGCCGTTGTCCCTTGGGAAGCGTGATAATTAATTTTTCCAACTCGCCTGCCATTCGGTTCAAATCCGTCCCTACAAATTCTGCCATCATTTCTGAGGCTTTTGGCTCAATTTCCACTTGACGGCGTTTTAAATAAGATGCGATAAACCCTGGAAGTTGAGTGTCTTTCAGCTTCCGGGATTCGAACAGCACACCTACCTTTTCCAGTTCTGCTGTCAGCTTTTTTCTACGATCTAATGCGCCGTGTTTATAGCAAAATACCAGAATGGTAGAAAGCATCGGCTTTTGCAGATAATACGTCAACTCGTCCAAGTTCTTTAAGTTTTGTGCTTCGCGAACTACAACCACCTGGTATTTCGACATCATCGGATACCTTCTTGCTGCGTTAATAACAGAAGCTATATCTGTGTCTGTTCCATATACTACGGTCTGGTTAAACTCTTTCTCCGATTCTGTCAAAACGTATTGCATGATGTATTCGGATATGCGGTCGATATAGTAATCCTCTTCTCCCATCAGGAAATAAACGGGAGCATAGTTTTTATTTTTCAGGTTGCGGGCTATTTCTTCGTAAGTTATTTCTTTTGCCATACTTTTTTGTAACTTTGTATGATAAATTATTCACGCTATTCATACAAAGATATAAAATGTTGGAATTAAACTTACCTCCTTATCCGTTTAAAATTGCTAACAAAGACGGGAAAAAATTCATATTCGATGTGTTACGCAAGAAATATGTTGCCCTTACACCCGAAGAATGGGTGCGGCAGCATTTCACTCATTATTTGCTGGAGCACAAAGGTTATCCTTGGGGATTGCTGGCTAATGAAATCCAATTGAATCTGAACGGAATGAAAAGGCGGTGCGATACGGTGCTTTATAACCGCAATCTGACCGCCCGGATGATTATAGAATATAAAGCCCCAAATGTGGAAATCACGCAAGCTGTATTCGACCAAATTACGCGTTATAATATGGTGCTGAAAGTAGAATATCTGATTGTGAGCAATGGAATCCACCATTATTGTTGCCACATTGATTATGCAACGCACTCTTATACATTCTTGCCCACCGTACCGGCGTATGAGGAACTATGAATGAAAAGAATCGCCCCAACGGACAAAGCTCAAGATGTCTTTGCTCGCTGGGGCGACCCATATATTTTGCAGGTAAAAATCATTTCACTTTTGTTTCCAAGTGTCTTTCAGGCATTACTCCTGCCAGTTCCGGGTCAATCATGATGCGTCCACAATATTCACACACAATGATTTTCTTTCGCATACGGATGTCCAATTGTTTTTGAGGCGGAATCTTATTAAAGCATCCCCCACATGCATCACGCTGCACATAAGTAATTCCCAATCCGTTTCGAGAGTTTTTACGAATGCGCTTGAATGCCTGAAGCAAACGCGGTTCGATAGTTGCTTCCAACGCTTTTGCCTTGTCGCGGAGTTTTTCCTCTTCCTGTTTAGTCTCAGAAATGATTTCATCCAATTCATTTTTCTTCATCTCCAAGTCTTTCTTTCTTTCTTCCAGGGTATGTGTGTTCTTTTCTATTTCCTCTTGTTTTGATTCGATAGAAGAGGTATACTCTCTGATGCGTTTTTCACACAATTCCACTTCCAAGGTTTGGAATTCGATTTCCTTTGTCAGCACATCATATTCACGATTATTACGCACATTGTCTTGTTGTGCTTTGTATTTATCGATTGAAGCCTTGGCTGTTTCAATTTCAATACGCTTGGTAGCAACGTTCGATTTCAATTCTTCTATTTCACCTTTAATCTTTTCGATGCGGGTGCTTAAGCCTGTCACTTCATCTTCCAAGTCTTGTACTTCCAACGGAAGTTCACCTCTTAAAGTCTTGATTTTGTCAATTTCAGACAACATGGTCTGCAATTGGTACAAAGCTTTCAGTTTTTCCTCCACACTCAGTTCACTAGGATCTTTTTTTACTTCTTTCGCCATAATGCTTTATAAATATTTAATCGGATTTGTATTGATTCGGGTCATACGAAGTTCCAATGATGGGAATTTTTTCTCTAATAAAGAACAAATCAATTCTTTAGTGTATTGTTCGCTTTCGTAATGGCCTATTTCTGCAATCAAAATACTATTCTCATAATAAAAATAATCGTGATACTTCACTTCGCCTGTTATAAACACATCAGCCTGACTGGCTATAGCACGTGGCAGCAGAAATGCTCCCGCTCCTCCACACAAAGCTACATTTCGGATTAACCTTCCTGTCAGCCGCGAATGTTTCACGCAGCCTGCTTCAAAAATCTGCTTGACGCGACGCAGGAAGTCACCTTCTGTTTCCGGTTCTTCCAAGACACCTATGATGCCTGCCCCTGCCTGGTTCCATTTGTTTTGCACCGGATAAAAATCAAATGCCGGTTCTTCATAAGGATGGGCTGCCAATAAAGCTTTGGTTACTACATCCCGCTTATACACCGGAAGAATGGTTTCTATCCGCATCTCTTCTTCGTGATGTAATTCACCTATTTTACCACAATAAGGATGTGTACCGTTTCCAGCCCGGAATGTCCCGATTCCTTCTATATTATAACTACAAGCATCATAGTTGCCTATACAACCGCAACCAGCTCCAAACAGAGCATCACGTACTTGGTTGACGTGTTTCATCGGTACGAATGTCACCAGCTTCAATAATGCGTTTTCTCTAGGCTCTAATACACGCACTTGCCTCAATCCTATTTTTTCTGCAATCTTATAATTTACTCCCAACAAAGCATTGTCCAAATTGGTATGCATCGAATAAATTACAATATCGTTCTTAATAGCCTTAATAACGCATCGCTCCACATAGTCTTTACCCGTAACCGACTTGAATCCTTTAAAGATAAGCGGATGGTGTGATACTATCAAATTATATCCCAAAGCTATTGCTTCGTCCACCACAGCTTCAGTCACGTCCAAACACAACAAAGCCCCTGTAACCTCCGCGTCTGTCAATCCGATTTGCAAACCGGCATTATCAAAACCGTCTTGCAAAGGCAGAGGCGCGAACATCTCAAGGGCATTCAAAACTTCCTTAATCTTCATGTCTCAAAAAAAATCGTACAAAAATAATAAAAAACTGTGATATATTAAAAAGTAAACCGCTTAGATTTACATAACATTAACGCATAAGCGAAATTGGAATATAAAAGACGGGTGTGTGGAAGCTGTACATGCTTTCTCAACAGATGAAACTGACGGACTGTTTGCCTGCCGATTATTTGCTTGGATTATCGGGAAGGATTAAATAAAAAATGAATGTCCGCCAACAGCCAATATATACCCATGAAAAATGAATATATACTGCATCCGCAGTTGAATATATACTGCATCTGCGGTTGAATATATACTGCATTCGCCTACGGATATAACTTCATCGGCAAACGCAGTATTACTGCGTTTTCAACTCGGTCAGATTCGCTAAAGGACATTCATAAAAATATCAAGGAGAATCAGAAACTTACGTTGATTCTCCTTGATATTCAAAGCACCTGTTTAGAACTGTTTTTGATTAAAGCTCTTTATCTTATCCGAAATTGTCGTACATAATAGAAGATGAATCCACTCCCAAGCTATCCAACATGTTGACGACAGCTTTCGACATCGGACCCGGACCGCACATATAGTACTCAATGTCTTCGGGTGCCTCGTGATTCTTCAAGTAAGTTTCATACATCACCTGATGCACGAAGCCCGGAGTATATTTCACGCCTGCGGCATCGGCTGCAGGGTCAGGACGGTCAAGCGCCAAATGGAAATGGAAGTTCGAGAAATCTTTTTCCAATTGCAGGAAATCTTGCAAATAGAACACTTCATTCAATGCACGGGCGCCATAGAAATAATGCATTTCACGGTCGCGCGTATTCAATGTACGGGTCATGTGCATAATCTGTGCACGCAACGGAGCCATACCGGCACCACCTCCTACCCAAATCATTTCTTTCTTCGAATCGAATATCGGGTGGAAATCACCGTAAGGACCGCTCATCAGCACCTTGTCACCCGGCTTCAGCGTAAAGATGTAAGAAGATGCGATACCCGGATTCACGTCCATAAAACCACTGCGGTCGGGCTTGAACGGAGGCGTGGCAATACGGACCGTCAACATGAACACATCACCCTCTGCCGGATAGTTCGCCATTGAATAAGCACGGATAGTCGGCTCAGGGTTGACGCACTTCAACGAGAACATATTGAACTTCTTCCATGCAGGCAAATATTCATCACCGATCAATGACTTGTCAATATCCTTGTCGTAATCCATCGCAAATGCCGGAATCTTAATCTGTGCATACGAACCGGGGATGAAGTCCATGTGCGCGCCGGCAGGCAATTGCACCTTGAATTCCTTGATGAATGTTGCCACATTCTTGTTCGAAATAACGGTACATTCGTATTCCTTCACACCCAAGACCGATTCAGGCACTTTGATAGCCATATCGCCTTTCACTTTCACCTGACATCCCAAACGCCAATGGTCTTTCTGCTGCTTACGGCTGAAATGCCCTACTTCCGAAGGAAGGATTTCTCCCCCACCTTCCAAAACCTGGCACTTGCATTGTCCGCAAGACCCTTTCCCGCCACAAGCCGATGACAGGAATATATTGTTTACAGCCAAGGTGTTCAGCAATGTCGAACCAGACTCCACTTCCAACTGGTTTTCTCCGTTAATGGTCAGTTTTACCTTACCCGAAGTTACCAAGAACTTTTTCGCCACCAACAAAATGATGACCAACACCAGAATAGTCACCAGGAATACTCCAATGCTTGCTAATATAAAATTCATGTCCATTGTCTTATTCCTTTCCTTATTAGATGTTCAAACCTGAGAAACACATAAATGCCATAGCCATCAAGCCTACTGTAATGAAAGTTATGCCCAAGCCCTTCAACGGAGCAGGCACATTGGAGTAAGCCATTTTCTCACGAATGGCAGCCAGACCCACAATAGCCAGCAGCCAGCCTATACCCGACCCCAAGGCGTATGAAACAGAGTCCCATACATTGCCGATAAATTTCGGGTCAGACTCTCCCAAGCCAATGCGTTGCTGCATAAACAAAGACGCACCCATAATCGCACAATTCACGGCAATCAAAGGCAAGAAGATACCCAATGAAGCATACAATGAAGGACTGAAACGCTCTACAACCATTTCTACCAACTGGGTGATGGCAGCAATAACGGCAATAAAGAGGATGAAGCTCAAAAAACTTAAATCAATGCCCAAGATACCGTCTGCCGCAAGCACTTTGGTCTGAAGCAGATAGTTGACCGGTAAAGTCACAACCAATACGAACGTAACGGCAATACCTAACCCGAGGGCAGTTTTTACATTCTTCGACACAGCCAGATACGAACACATACCCAAAAAGAATGCAAAAATCATATTGTCCACAAAGATTGAACGGACCAATAAACTTATAAAATGTTCCATAATCATTACCTTTCCTTATTATTCCTTTTCTTGTAATTCGGGATGTTTCGCACGCTGATACCATATCAGGCAAGCCACAATAATCAATGCCATAGGCGGCATCAACATCAAGCCGTTGTTCACATATCCCGCCTCCTTAATGGCATCGTAATTCAATATATTGTAGCCTAACAACGTACCTGAGCCTAAAAGTTCACGGATAAACGCCACGATAATCAAAATCTTGGCATAGCCTAAGCCATTGCCCAGACCGTCCAGACAAGATTCCCACGGGCCGTTTGCCATCGCAAACGCTTCAAGACGTCCCATCAAGATACAATTCGTAATAATCAGACCTACGTAAACGGATAATTGCACACTGACATCGTATGCAAATGCCTTCAACACTTCGCTTACGATTGTCACCAAAGCGGCAACCACTACCAGCTGGACAATGATACGGATACGGTTCGGAATCGTTTTGCGAATCAATGAAATGACAACGTTGGAAAATGCCGTAATAATCGTTACGGAAAGCCCCATTACGATAGCCGGTTCCAACTTAGAGGTTACGGCGAGTGCAGAACAGATACCCAATACCTGAACCGTTACCGGGTTGTTCATGCTTATCGGAGTAGAAAACACCTCTTTATTCTTAGCTGAAAATAAACTTCCCATGATATTCGTCCTCCTTATTTAGTAGTTAAAAAATTGGTATAATGGCCCATGCAGCTCTTTAACATCTGGCCTACCGCTACCGAAGTGATTGTACCGCCTGAGATTCCATCCACCTGGAATTCCGGCTTCTCAACCTTCCCGTTCTTCACGACATCCAGACCAACCACAGAACCATCCATGACTTTCTTGTCTTTAAACTCGTTTTGGAAATGCTCGGTAGCGATTTCCGCACCCAAGCCCGGAGTCTCCGAAGCATGAGAGAAATAAGTGCCATACACGGTATTCTTGTCTTCGTTCAGCGCCACATATCCCCAGATGGCACCCCAAAGACCGGCACCGTAAACAGGAATAACATACTTTGTTTCCCCATCCACTTCACAGACAAAGAGATGAGCTTCTCCTTTTTCTTTATATGCTTTCTCATATCCGGTGACAAAAGCGCCTTCATACGGTTTCAGCGAACCGTCTTCAGCCACCAGCATATCTTCCTTCACCACCTCGGCAAACTTGGCTTCGGGATTCTGCACATCGCGAATGCCCAGTGAAGAAAGAATCTGTTTCTTCGTATCCAGCTCAACGTTCTTTCCTTGCAGTTCGCGCAAAGAAGAGTTGACGAAAGCCAGCAAAAACGCTACGATAATAACCAATACCGAAGCATAAATGATAGTATATGAATTACTATTGGTATTCATTGTTCTTCCGGTTTTTTAATTGTTAGACATTGCACGTTTGGCACGGCGTGAGATATTGTTCTGCACGACAACATAGTCAATCAGCGGTGCAAAAATATTCATCAACAGGATAGCCAGCATCATACCTTCGGGATAACCCGGATTAAGCACACGGATAATGATAGCCATCGCACCTATCAGGAAACCGTAAACAAACTTGCCGTTTTCGGTACGCGAAGAGGTAACCGGATCGGTAGCCATAAACACAGCACCAAAACAGAAGCCTCCCAAACACAAATGTTCGTACCAAGGCATGTGGGCAATGGCGGTATCCGGTCCCCACGTATTGAATACCCAACCCATAAGTGCACCACCTACGAATACGGACAGCATCGTTTTCCAGCTTGCCACTCCCGACCATAGCAGGATAACGGCACCAATGGCGATGGCAATCACGCTAGTCTCGCCGATAGAGCCAGGAATCAGACCGGTCACCATATCCCACGAGAAAGCAGGGCACTCGGCAACCTTAGCCACGCCTAACGGAGTAGCCGCCGTCAACCCATCCACAGTCTTACCCAGACCGAAGATGCTATCACCCGAAACCCATACGGTGTCGCCCGACATCTTGGTAGGATATGCAAAGAAAAGAAAGGCACGGGTTATCAAAGCCGGATTGAAAACATTCATGCCTGTCCCTCCAAACACTTCTTTACAGAATATGACCGAGAATGCTGTAGCGATAGCAAGCATCCACAACGGACAATCTACCGGAACAATCATGGGAATCAGCATACCTGTCACTAGAAATCCTTCCTGGATTTCTTCTTTTTTCCATTGGGCAACAATGAATTCAATGCCTAGTCCCACTACATAGGAAACAATAATCTTGGGCAACACGGCCAGAAAACCATAACCGAACATTTCGATGAAACTTCCTTCAGCACCGGTAGCATGAAAATGCTGATACCCTACATTGTACATACCGAACAACAATGCCGGCATCAGAGCAATGACCACGAACGACATGATACGTTTGCTATCTATCGCATCGTGAATGTGCGTTCCCGTCTTCGATGTGGCATTCGGGACAAACAAAAATGTCTCGAAACCTTCGAATACAGAACGAAAAGCATGGTATTTGCCTCCCTCTTCAAAGTTCGGCTTTATCTTATCCAGATAATTTCTTAATGCGTTCATATTAAAGTTTATTAGTTTATTAGTTTTTGAGTTTGTTAGTTTGTTAGTTTGTAAGTTTGTTGGTTTGTCCATCGCTGCCTGCAAATCAGCTACAACTTAAAAAACTTAAGAACTTAAAAACTCAAAAAGCCATATCAATTAACACATTTCCTTACGAAGCATATCCAATCCTTCGCGGACAATACGCTGAAGCTCCATCTTTGATGAGCAGACAAATTCACAAAGAGCAAAGTCTTCGGGGGCGACCTCGTATATGCCCAGTTCTTCCATGCGATCGATATCGCCCGCGATAATTGCCTTTATCAAGTATTCGGGCAGAATATCCATCGGAAGGACTTTGTCATACTCGTTAGACATGATCATGTGACGTTCTCCACCTTTCACACGGGCATCCAGAACATACTCTTTCTTTTTGCCCATCAGCCAGTTGAAATACGAATGGCTGGTACTATAATCATTCAGACGAGGCATTATCCAGCCCAGCATTTCGTGCACGTCATTACCTTCCGGTATCACGGTGAGCTGCGAATGAAAGGCTCCTAAAAATCCGTTTACAGGAATTTTCTTCCCGGTCAAGACGTTGCCACTGATACAACGCACTTCCCTCTCCTTATTAATATTACCGGCAAGCACATCGGTCAGCATCGCTCCTATCTTCAATTTGCAATATGCCGGCTTCTTCACTTCCGAACCCGTGATGGCAACGGTACGGGTCAAATCCACCCTGCCCGTATTCATCAGGCGGCCGATAAAGATAACCGCTTGCGGATCAACCGTCCATACGGTCTCGCCCTTATTTACCGGAGCGATGTGATTGATTTGCACACCGACATTACCTGCCGGATGCGGGCCTTCGAATACGGTCAATGTAACGCCTTTCGCTTGAGTCAATGCCTTAGCCTGCTGGCTTGCGCTGATGCTGAGATACACGCCGGCTATCTTAGCCAAAGCATCCAGCCCGGTTTGGAAATTCGCCTCCTCTCCTTTCAACGCGAACTCAAAGTCAGGTGCCAACGGATTCGAATCGAAAGCCGATACGAAAATTGCCCGTGGTGCAATTGTCGGGTCGGCAATTACATCATACGGGCGTTGGCGGATGAATGCAAACAAACCTGCATTCAGCAACAGTTCCTTTACGGCAGTTCCATCCATACGGGTTACATCTTGTTTCCCGAATTCTTCATAGTCTTGTTCTGCGGCTGCTTCTACTGTGATACTCATCACTTTACGGCGTGCGCCGCGTTCCACACTCGTTACTACGCCACTTACGGGCGAAACAAATTTCATCTCTGGGTGATTCTTGTCGATAAACAAGGGCCCTCCAGCCATTACATACTCCTGTTCTTTCACCACCACTTTCGGGATGACTCCCGTAAAATCATCAGGACACAATGCATAAAATCCCGGTTCTTTCACGCTCATCAGTTCCGTAGCAGCTTTTCCTTTCAGGTTTATGTTTAAGCCTTTACGTAATTTGATTAGATTAGCCATATATCAGGTATAAAATGAATATTCTAAGTTCGCGACAAATTTACACAATAATAGGGCAACGAAGAAAGTTTGCTTGCCCGATTACAGAAATATTTCCTTATTCAAGCAAGCAAACAACGTCTTATCACGAATAAACCGCTATTTTGTAATGTAAAGAATACAAAATCAGTATTCTTCGGCAAACATCGGGTCCCATGCCGGAAGAAGGACAGGCTTTTGTTTCAAGATGTCCAGTACACTTTCCGGCACGTATTTCTTTTCTACTACCAGCCGGAACATATATTCGTCAAACCATTCATCAGTCATGATAAGATGTCCGTGATAACCGGCTTCTGCGCCCCAACTGTTTTCGACCATCCATTTCTTCGGTTTGCCGTTGGCATCGAGGTCTACCGCCATCAGGGTCATGGCGTGGCTTGAACCACTTGCAAAAGTCTGGATACGCTGTTTTTTATTCATTCCGAATGAGGTGCCCATCAAAGAAGCATAATCGTAATTGTTCAAGTCGAGTGTACCGCGCTTGCTGTCAAGAAATTTTGCCACATCACACGAGAAATACATCATCGTACTATCCTTAATCGAACGGACAGCCATTTCCTTGATGTCTTCTATCGGCAGATTCACATACGTCCAGTTACGCCCATCGTAAGTATGACGGTCGTAATCGATTTCATAACACTTGTAAAACTCGCGGCTCGGGTCATTCATCAACATTACATAATTACCCGTCAAGTCATTACCTAAAAAAGTTTGATAGAAAGAGAGTGGTGTATATTCCTTGGTTTCACCGTTCATTGTCCAGGTGAAACGTTCTACTGGTTCCCCGAAAGCCAAAGCCAACATCCGGTAAATGGTGCCCAACATTTCCTTTTTCTGCTTTTCCAGTGTGGTTTCTTTCGCTCCTTCCCCGGCAGCTTGACGCAACTGCAATCCGAACTCTTTCAGTTTAAGTCCCAGCAAGTCGGCTATCTGTCCGGTATGCTCACTGCTATAAGTTTCCGGCATAACCAAAGCAGGTACTACACCATATTTTCCAATAATATCCGAAATGCCTGTAAACTGTCCTCCGTCGCTGATAGGATGCTTAAAAAGCCATTCTACCATTTTGTCTTCCATCGGTTTTTCACGGGTATCAATGATGCCTTGCAGGAAAAGGTTTGCTTTTTCCAGTTGGTCGTAGAAAAAACAATAATTTTGAGAAAATTCCATTTCGTCCAACCCATACTTCGCCATCATCTGTGCCCGAAGTACATTCAGTCCCGTAAACAGCCAACAACGCCCTGATTGTTGCTGGTCGGTAATGCCGTGCGAAACAACACGGTTGGAAAAATGCGTATCAAAATTTGCCAGATTCTCATGGTTCTTTGCCAATACTGAAATGCTGGTCCCTGCCATCGCATTGTAAATAGCCTTATCAGATGGCGTAGGCTTGTAGCTGTCTTTGATGTCTTTCAACAATTCAGGAGTAATCCCCCCTTGCTGTGCCTGTGCCGCAGCCAGCGCCATTGTCATAAGACAGAATGCAATACTTCTCTTCATGTTCGCTATATCCGTTAATTAGATGTAATATTTTTATAAAATCATCGATATATGGATGCAAATATAACAATTTTCTCATATTTCCCCATGCCTTTTCAACGTTTTTTCATTTCAGAGGCTTCAGGAAAAACAGTCGGCTAAAAGCTTCCTCAAACGAACATAAGTGACACGACTGACTTACTTATGTGAAAAGCCCAAGTTACTTATGTGAACCAACCCACCCACTTATGTTCATCAAAAAGCATGCTTGAGCCGTGTCTTTATTGCCCGAATGTGGCATTCATTTTTTAAAAATCTTGAAATAACAGAAGAAAATAAAGCTTACCTCAGCTGATATTTGTACTTTTGGTTAATTTTCTGAAAGCATATATATGAGAAAGGTAATCCACATAAAACATTTTGTCCGTTCTGTTATCATACTGATTTTGGTATGTTACTTCGGATTGATTGCCATATTCAACCTTTCTTTCGTCCAAAAACAAATATCAGACCTTGCTGCCGAAGAGCTAAGTAAGCTCATGAAGACCGAAGTGAGCATTGGCAATATCGATTTAGGGTTACTGAACCGGGTTATCATCCAAAATGTGACGTTAAAAGATCGGGAAAACGAGGAGCTGCTTAAAGTCTCACGTTTTTCGGCCAAAGTGGAAATATCATCTTTGTTGCATGGGAAAATCCGTATCAGCAGTGTGCAACTTTTCGGACTGAATGCACGATTGAACCGCAAAACACCTGACAGCCCTGCCAATTTCCAATTCGTACTTGATGCCTTTGCCTCGAAAGACACGGTAAAGAAAGAGAAAAACATTGACTTGCGCATCAACTCAATATTAATCCGGCGCGGACAAGTGTATTATGATGTGCTTTCCGAACCTGCCACTCCCAACCGTTTCAATGACAAACATATCGGTATCCAGAATTTTTCGGCCACTCTTGCATTGAAAGCTTTGACCAATGATTCGGTCAATGCACAAGTCCGGCGAATGAGTTTCAATGAAATCAGTGGGTTCAGGCTAAAGAAACTTGCCTTGAAATGTATTGCTACTCCACGCTACTTTACCATAAATGATTTGGAATTGCAATTGCCTGAAACCATTCTTTCCATTGACAGCCTGACCGCAGCGTACGACAGTGTACCCCACTTCCCTCATCTGACCAAGAATACCACCTATCAGATGCGGCTGAATGCCCGTATTACACCAGCCGACATATCCATGTTCGTACCGGCGTTCAGCCACTTTCACAGTCCTGTAGAGCTTCGTCTGGCACTGGATGGAGAGGGAAACCATACCCGTTGTACCGATATCTTTGTAAGCGGAAATAACCAGACCTTATTGCTGAAAGCCCAAGGTATGATCAATCATTGGAACCGGAAGGAAGACCTTTATCTTTTCGGGCAAGTGTCTCATTTAGATGCCGATGCCCAAGGGATGGCATGGCTTTTCCATAACCTCTCGGACAAAGATTCCATACCCAGTATTGTAAAACATCTGGGAGACGTACATTTCAATGGAGATGTATCAGGCTACCTTCACCAACTGACAACACATGGCACTGTCCTATCCGAGGCCGGTTCTGTACGGGCTAATGTAACGATGCATAAGCCGAAAGATGCCCTGTATCATTCTTATTCAGGCAAAATAATTAGTGAGCAGTTAAATTTAGGTGCGTTACTCGGACAGGAAAAAACATTTGGCAATGCAACCTTCGACATCGAACTGCAAGGCTTCCGTTATCAGGACGGGAAACCGGAATCATACATCAAAGGCATTGTTTCGTCTTTGTCTTACAAACAATATGAATACCACAATATCTTACTCGACGGGCAATACACGCCCGGAGGATTTGATGGGAAAATATCAGTAAATGACCCGAACGGAAGTATCGAAATCAAAGGACATGTCGCTACCCAGCAGGCTATTCCCGATTACAACCTGAAAGCCACCATCCGTCATTTCAACCCTAACAGGCTGAATCTTACCGAGAAATATCAAGATACAGATTTCTCACTGAATCTCATGGCAGACTTTACAGGACATTCTGTCGATGACATGAAAGGAAGAATCAGCATTGACAGCCTGATTATGAAGGCACCCGAACCGGAAAAATGCTATACATTCGACCATTTCAACATTCTGGCAGGAGCAGTTCCCAACAGTGGTGAGAAGCAAATTAAAATCCAGTCCTCTTTTTTAAAAGGAGAAATACAAGGGTATTATTCGTATCGCACGTTGCCTGTAAGTATCCTGAAGACAGTACAGCATTACTTGCCTTCTTTACTGGCTGCCGACAAACATCTTTCTGATACCAACAACAACTTTCGTTTCCGTATACAGATAGACAATACAGAGCTTTTATCAAAAGTGTTTGATGTCCCTTTGCTACTATCCATGCCGGCTTCCCTGCAAGGATATTTTGACGACAGCCATACTCGCATCCAGGTACGGGCTTATGCACCCGAATTTACATACAAAGGTGCCTATTACGAATCTGGGACTTTTTTGTGCGACAATACGGAAGAAGGATTGCAATGTCAGCTCCGTACCAATAAACGGATGAAAAAAGGAGGAATGATAAACCTTGCCGTCAACGCACTGGCAAGAGAAGACCAATTAAAAGCTACCATTAACTGGGGGAATAATACAGCTGATACTTTTAGCGGACTGATAGGTGCCGAGGCACATTTCGAGAAACCGGAATCAGGAGAAAAGCTAAGCACACGTATCAACATACAGCCCAGCCAAATCGTTTTGAATGATACCATTTGGAAAATACATCCTTCGGAAGTTGTCATCGACCAAGGAATCGTAGATGTACGTAATTTTTTGTTCGAACATCAAGACCAATACGTACGCGCCAACGGACGTATCGGTAAATCGGGAACAGACAGTTGCCTGGTCGACTTAAGTAACATCAATCTGCAATACATCATGGATATCATCCAGTTTCATGCAGTCAAATTCAACGGACTGATTACTGGTCGTGTACATCTTCATCACGTGCTGGACAATCCTGTCATGTACACACGACTGGACGTGAAAGGTTTTTCACTGAATGATGCTTTATTAGGCAGAGGCGACATCAAAGGTGAATGGGACAACGAATTAGGAGGCATACGCCTGTTGGCAGACATCCGTGAGAACGAACATTATTCAACTTTTGTTAATGGTTATATTTCGCCTAAAGAAAAAGGATTGGATTTACACATCAAGGCAGGAGGTACTAATCTGGCTTTTCTTCAGCCATTCATTGATGGTATTTTTACCAATATGCAAGGACGTGTATTCGGCAATGTCCGTCTGTTCGGTCCGTTCTCGGGACTGGATTTGGAAGGAAGTGCCCAGGCTGATGCCAGCATGAAAGTAGACATATTGAATACATCTTTCAAGCTACACGCCGACTCTGTGCGTATCCGTTCCGGACATTTCGGATTCGAAAACGTACAAATAGCAGATATGGAAGGCCATACAGGTCTGGTAAACGGAGCCCTCAACCATCAGAAACTGAAACACTTGACTTATAATTTCCGTTTCAATACCAACAACATGCTGGTATATCACACAGAAAAAGAAACCCCTGAATTTCCATTCTATGGAACTATCTACACCACGGGCGAGGTATTGTTACGAGGCGGAAACAATGCACTGAATGTAGACGGCACTTTACGTACTGACCCACGTACATCATTTACGTATGTTACTGCTACGGCGGCCGAGGCCACAAGCAAACAGTTTATCAAATTTGTAGACCGAACGCCACGACGCCAGCAGGAAAACATCCAGACAGAAGTATACCATCCCCTTAACATACAGAAAGAAGAGGAAGAAGACGATACTCCTCTTGATATGCATTTAAATTTCCAAATAGAAGCCACTCCTGACGCTACGATGCGCATCATCATGGATCCTGTGGCGGGAGACAACATTTCCGCTAACGGCACGGGAAACCTGCGCATTAATTTTTATAACAAAGGCGATTTTCTGATATTCGGCAACTATAATATCGGAGAAGGTATATATAAAATGAGTATGCAGAATGTCATCCGCAAAGACTTTGTTTTACAGTCGGGAGGTACAGTCTCATTTAACGGTAACCCACGTCAAGCAAATCTGAATGTACAAGCTGTTTATACGGTCAATTCGGCTTCATTGAACGATCTTGTAGCAGACGCATCCTCCACCAAAGGAACTGTACGTGTAAACTGCCTTTTGAATTTAAGCGGTAACCTGACCAGCCCGACACTGAAGTTCGACCTTGATTTGCCCACCGTTAGCGATGAAGACCGCGAACTGGTACGTAGCCTGACCAGTACCGAAGAACAGATGAACACCCAGATTATCTATCTGTTGGGGGTCGGCAAATTTTACACATACGACTACAATAGTAATGCCAACCAATCGGATGCAACCAGTTCACTGGCATTCAGCACCTTGTCCGGTCAATTAAACAATATGCTCTCGCAAGTCATCGACAACCAGAACTGGAACGTAGGCACGAATCTAAGTACAGGAGAAAACGGCTGGAGTGACGTAGAAGCAGAAGCTATTCTTTCGGGAAGGCTACTGAACAACAGACTCATTATCAATGGCAATTTCGGATACCGCGACAACGCCATGCAGAACACCAATTTTGTAGGTGACTTTGAAGCTATGTGGATATTGACCAGGAACGGCGAATTCCGCTTAAAGGGTTATAATGAGACCAATGACCGATACTTTACCAAATCTACACTGACAACGCAAGGCATCGGCCTAATGTATAAAAAAGACTTTGACAATTGGCGCGAACTGTTCGATTGGATATTGCTTCGCAGAAGAAAAGACAAGAAGTCTACAGACGAACAACCTGTCGCCCAACAAAAACGAAACAAAAAACAAACTAAATAATTCAGTTATGGGAAAGAATTTTTATCTACCAGCCGAATGGCATGCCCAAAGCTATATCCAGTTGACTTGGCCACATGCCGGAACAGACTGGAACTATATGCTTGAAGAAGTAGAATCGTGCTTCCTACATTTGGCTCAGGAAATAGCAGCCCGGCAACCGTTGTTGCTCGTAGCTCCCGAATATCCGAAAATACTTGAGAATGTTGACTTCAGGCATAACATTCACTTTATCGCCTGCCCTACCAATGATACATGGGCACGCGACCACGGCTTCATCACAGTACTTCAACAAAATGCCTCCCCACTGTTACTCGACTTTTGTTTTAACGGTTGGGGAATGAAATTTGCCGCCTGTAAAGACAACCTGATTAATATGCATCTGCATGAAAGTGGTGTATTGAACGGGCATTACGTCAATTGCCGCAATTTCGTATTGGAAGGCGGTTCGATAGAAAGTGACGGAGAAGGTACATTGCTTACTACTTCCACTTGTCTGCTGGCTCCAAACCGGAATGATACTTTATGCCGCAATGAAATCGAACAATATTTGAAAGAACGATTCAACCTGTTCCAGGTATTGTGGTTAGATTATGGCTTCCTGGCTGGTGATGATACAGACAGCCATATCGATACGTTGGCACGTCTTTGTCCTGCTCATACCATTGTATATGTACAATGTACCGATGAAAAAGACGAACATTACGGTGCTCTGCACGCAATGGAAGAACAACTGAAGTCTTTCCGCACACTCAACGGAGACCCCTATCGCCTACTCCCAGTACCTCTGCCCGATGCCATTTACGATGCTGAAGGTGAAAGACTGCCTGCCACATATGCCAATTTTCTGATTATGAACGATGCTGTATTATATCCGACATACGCTCAGCCAGAAAAAGACAAAGAAGCTGCCAAAGTATTGAAATCGGCTTTTCCCGACCGAGAAATCATAGGAATAGACTGCCGGGCACTGATACAGCAACATGGTTCATTGCACTGTGTCACCATGCAATATCCCGAAAGCGTATGCCCTTCCTTGTAAAACAAGATTAAATTACTTCACCTTTTATATAATTAAGACAATTATGACAAGAATCATTCGCGTAGGTATCGTACAACAGGCTTGTTCGAACGATATCAAAGCCAATTTAGAAAAACTGCACGGCAACATTGCTTCCGTAGCACAAGCCGGAGCCAATCTGGTCGTATTGCAAGAATTACACAATACTCCCTACTTTTGCCAGACAGAAGATACAAGTTTGTTTGATTTAGCTGAACCTATACCCGGTCCTTCAACAGGCTTTTACAGTGAAATAGCTGCCGCTTACGGCATCGTCTTGGTTACGTCACTGTTCGAACGCCGTGCTCCCGGACTATATCATAACACTGCAGTCGTATTCGAAAAAGATGGGAATATTGCTGGAATCTACCGCAAGATGCACATACCCGATGACCCTGCCTATTATGAAAAGTTTTATTTCACTCCTGGTGATATCGGTTTTGAACCGATTGAAACATCTGTCGGGAAATTAGGTGTACAGGTTTGCTGGGATCAATGGTATCCGGAAGGTGCCCGGTTAATGGCACTGAAAGGAGCAGAACTGTTGATTTATCCCACAGCCATTGGTTGGGAAAGTACGGACACACATGAAGAACAATTACGTCAAATCGGTGCTTGGGTAACTGTTCAGCGGGGACATGCTGTTGCCAACGGGCTACCGGTCATTGCCGTAAACCGTGTAGGACTGGAACCCGATCCTTCAGGGCAAACCAATGGTATTCTGTTTTGGGGCAACAGTTTTGTTGCTGGCCCACAAGGCGAACTGTTGGCACAAGCAAGCAATACAAAAGAAGAAAATCTGGTTGTGGACATAGACATGAACCGGAGTGAAAACGTCCGTCGCTGGTGGCCGTTTTTAAGAGACCGGCGCATTGAAGAATTTGGTGATTTAACCCGTCGATTTATTGATTAGTTTCTTAGAAGTTGTTTTGAATTTATCGTGCGATGATTTGGGATGAGTTTTTGAGGCATTTCCGCTTCTGTGATGAGGAAGATAGCGGGCTATCTGACGAAGAACAGGAGCGAAAAGGACCAAAAAATCGCCCAAAGCACACACGAAAACGGATACATCAAGCCAAGAAAAACTTTTTGGAGAAATTCAAAACAGCTTCTTATATAGTAGGACAAAATTGGTTTGCGAAAATTCCTCAATGCATTCAACATGACCAATGATGTTTCGCATTTCATTTTTGATTGACTATACATATTGTATCCAATTAGTTGGTTCTTAGGAACCAACTAATTGGTCATATTTTATAGAGGCATATTCCCGTGTTTTTTCGGGGGATTACTCTGACTCTTGTTTTGAGTCATCTCCAATGCTTGGATTAATTTAAAGCGCGTATCCTTAGGCAAAATGATTTCATCAATATACCCCTGCTCGGCAGCCCGGTACGGGTTCGAGAATTTCTCCTTGTATTCCTCGATGGCCTGCGCTTTTTCCTCGGGCGTAGCCTTGCGATAAAGAATATTTACGGCTCCATCAGCTCCCATCACAGCAATTTCGGCTGTAGGATACGAGAAGTTTACATCGGCACCGATAGGCTTGCTATTCATTACAATGTAGGCACCGCCATATGCCTTGCGGGTGATGACTGTGATTTTAGGAACAGTAGCCTCGGCGTATGCATACACGATTTTAGCTCCGTGGCGGATGATACCGTTATGCTCCTGCGTACAACCCGGCAAGAAACCCGGTACATCTTCGAACGTCACGATAGGAATGTTGAAACAGTCGCAGAAACGGATAAAACGTGCAGCCTTGTCGGAAGCATCGATATCAAGCACGCCAGCTAAGTAGGCAGGCTGATTTGCTACGATACCCACCGAGCGTCCGCCCAGACGGGCGAAACCGATTACAATGTTCTTGGCAAAGTGGGGCATCACTTCAAAGAAATAATGGTCGTCTACTACCGGCTCAATAATATTTTTGATATCATAAGGCATGTTAGGATCATCCGGTATGACACTCATCAGTGACTCATCAGCACGACGGATGTCATCGGTGCAGGGCATACTCGGCGCATCTTCCATGTTATTGGAAGGTAAGAAACTCAGCAGTTCGCGGATACTCATCAAAGTTTCCTCTTCAGTATCGCAAAGAAAATGAGTCACACCACTCTTGCTACTATGAGTGTAAGCTCCGCCTAACTCTTCCTTATCCACTTCCTCGTGGGTAACCGCCTTTACCACATCAGGACCGGTGATGAACATATGGCTTTTTTCCTTCACCATAAAGATAAAGTCGGTGAGTGCCGGTGAGTAACAAGCTCCTCCTGCGCAAGGACCTAAAATAGCTGAAATCTGTGGGATGACACCCGATGCAATCGTGTTCTGATAAAAGATAGAAGCGTAGCCTGAAATACTACCCACGCCTTCCTGGATGCGTGCACCACCCGAGTCATTTAACGCGATAACCGGTGCACCGTTTTTCAACGCCAGTTCTTGAACCTTAACGATTTTCTTAGCTCCAGTGGTGCTCAGTGTCCCACCATATACAGTAAAATCGTAGGCATACACGTACACTAACCGTCCGTCTATTTTGCCATACCCACATACGATGCCATCACCGGGAATATGCTTCTTGTCCATCCCGAAATCAGTACAATGATGAACCACCAATTTGTCCAATTCATTAAACGTTCCTTTGTCGAGCAACATGTCGATACGTTCACGGGCAGTCATATGACCGTTGGCGTGCTGCTTTTCCACGCGTTCCACGCCTCCACCTTGGGAAGCCAGTTTGTCAAGCTCCTCAAATTTTTTATATTGTTCTGCTGTAGTCATTTGTCTTATTGTTTGGTTATTCTTCGTTTATCACGTCCAGCGTCATGATTATCTGGTTGCTGTTAACTGAGTCACCTTCGTTCACCAGAATTTCCTTCACCACGCACGGACTATTCACTTTATAGTTGCTTTGCATCTTCATGGCCTCAATCACCGCCACGATGTCACCAGCCTCCAAACGGTCACCTACCTGGACAGGTATCTTCACCACTTTACCCGGCATAGGTGAGACAATCTTATCTTGCTGTTTCTCGTCGGCTCCTTTGCGCATACGCAGGTACTTGGCCTGAGAGTCGATGATGTCAACATTGTATGACTGGTAATGCGCGTTTACCGTATAACTCTTGCCTCCTTCTTTACGGATGAGCTCGGCATTATACGATTTGCCATTATGCAATATGGAACAACTACCGTTTTCTGCCATCACAATGTCCACGTCGTAAGGCACACCATCAATCGTAAGCTGCACCTTGTTTCCTTCCTTGCTGACTAACGAAACGTCAGCAACTCTTTCTCCGATATGTATTTCCATGTGTATTGAATCCTTAAATCCGTAATACTCCTTTCTTCAAACCAAATTCACGCCAGCGGCTAATAGGACGGTTATCAGTGGCTCCCGATTTGTTTTCTTCCAAGTTCATCAGGTAATCGATGTAAGCGGCAATCATGGCAATATTCTCCGTCTCTTCTTCTTTCTGTCCTGCCCACTCGCGCAACATTTCCTGATGCTTGGGAATAAAGAGGGTGTCGTAATGACCTTCTACAAAGTCGGGTACATGCATGATGTGGCGCAAGTAAGAGATGTTGGTTTTCAGTCCTGTAATCTTATACTCGTAAAGCACACGACGCATACGTTCGATGGCAAACTGGCGGGTAGTGGCCCACACGATAAGTTTACCAATCATCGGGTCATAATAAATAGGAATTTCATAGCCATCGTATACGTAACTATCAATACGCACCCCAATGCCATTGGGTTCTGTCAATTGACGGATGATGCCCGGCGAAGGCATAAAATTATTTTCTGTATCTTCAGCACAGATTCGGCACTCAATAGCATGACCACGCTGTTTTAAGTCTTCCTGCTTATAGTGAAGCGGTTCGCCATTGGCCACACGGATCTGGTCTTTTACCAAATCAACGCCCACTACTTCTTCAGTAATAGGATGTTCTACCTGCAAACGGGTATTCATTTCCAGGAAATAGAAATTGCGATGTTTGTCAACGAGAAATTCGATGGTACCGGCACCTTTATAATGAACTGCTTTTGCAGCTGCGACAGCCGCTTCACCCATCTTCTGACGAAGTTCAGGTGTGACGAAAGGAGATGGAGTCTCTTCCACAATTTTTTGATTACGCCGCTGGATAGAACACTCACGTTCGAAGAGATGAACGGCATTGCCATAGTTGTCTCCTAAAATTTGAAATTCGATGTGATGTGGTTCTTCCACGAATTTCTCAAGATACACGGTGTCATCACCAAAAGAGGACATCGATTCTGAACGGGCGGTGTTGTAGGCCTCTTCCACTTCATCTTCGCTATGTATGAGTCGCATACCTTTGCCTCCACCACCCATCGACGCCTTCAGCATCACAGGATAACCGATACGGTTACAGATTTCCTTAGCTTCCTCTACGCTCTGCAATGGTTGCTCCGTACCTGGAACTACAGGTACTCCTGCCGCAATCATGTGCTTACGTGCAGAAATCTTATCGCCCATAGCATCCATCGTTTCCGGATCGGGACCAATGAAGATGATGCCTTCTTCGCGGCAGCGGCGTGCAAACTCCGAATTTTCGGACAAGAAGCCATACCCTGGATGAATAGCATCTACGCCATGGTGTTTGGCTGCCCAAATAATCTTATCGATGTTTAAATAACTTTCGCGTGAAGCGGCTGGTCCTATCAGGCAGGCTTCATCTGCATAAAATACGTGGCGTGCAGTCCTGTCGGCCTCCGAAAAAACAGCCACAGTACGAATGCCCATCTCCCGACAGGAGCGCATCACCCGCACGGCTATTTCGCCACGGTTAGCGATCAATACTTTGTGTATCATGCCTTATTCTTTTATTGTTACATTTTTCAATAAGTTAAGCCATTTTAGTATATGACTTAAGCAAAAGGCTTCTCTTTTCGCACAAGAAACCCAAAACTGTGCAAAAGTAACAAAAAAAACGAATACATTCTTATTTCTGTGTTTTTTTTTAGGCTGTATGCCCTATTTATATTCAATACTCCGGTATAATTCTAAAATCAAAACATTATAACCGGCTAAAGCAGGTTCAACAATACCAGATTAAAAGAATCATTGAAATATTGTCAAGGGTGAGAAACTGTTTTGAATTTATCGTGTGCTGATTGGGGATGATTTCTTGCAGAGGCGCAAAATCTTGCATCTCTACTATGAGGAAGATAGCGGGCTATCTGACGAAGAGCAGCAGCGGAAAGAACCCAAAAATCGCCCCAAGCACACACGAAAACGAATGCATCAAGCCAAGAAAAACTTTCTGAGGAAATTCAAAACAGTTTCTGCGATCTGTAAAAGAGCCTAACCATCTGAGAGATAAAAGCTATTCTTTCAATTTAAAGGATATATTGTTTTGCCTGTCGATCAAAATAGTCACATAATAACACGACAATTCATCGGGCATACTGACTGTAGCCTGATAATGATATCCGTCAGAATCAACCCCCATAAAACTCATGTCGGAAAGAATGGCCATTTTTAAGAAATCGGCAGGTATGATATTTTCAAACATCTCTTTATTAATATCTTTGGCATACAACCTTTGTTTGCCCTGAAACACACAAATATGAATAATGTTATCAAAATACACATTATCAACAATCATCCCTTCTTCTGTTACTACCGGATGATATACTTTTTTACTGGAAGGATTGATATAGGCATATCCTCTATAGCGGTTCCCTTGATAAAAGAATACTGAATCTTTTTCGATAACTTCCTTTTGTACCGGTTCAATAACCGTCTGATAACCAAATGGTATTGTGTCAGTATCTGATTTATGAAGAGTAATCAAATCACCCTGCGACGTATAGAATTGAAATACATGTGGCTCAAGCTTGGTAATACGATAAGTCACCCTTTCAGAACTATGCGCAATAAGCGTATCTCCTGAAATACTGAAACGAAACGGAGTATTAACCTGGCTAGCAAGATAGATACTGTCACCAGCTATTTTCAACATCGGCAACTCTGTGTTCTCGTCTACCCAGATACCTTGTAATTGCTGTTTAGCAAGTTGGTTGCGTTCGTTTTGGGCCTGTCCATCCTGTTTGTTTCTGTTCTCTGCACAGGCTGTAACTAAAAACGCGAAAAGTGCTGCCAATAATACTTTTCTCATTTTCTTATGCTGTGTTTTCTTGGTTTTTATTTCATTTCTTGCCACAAATGTATAACAAATTACTCAAGTCACATAAAATAACAGAAAAAAATCTTATATTTGCAGTATGATTGAATTAGCTAAACATATTGAAGTATTGCTGTTAGAGAACGATTGTGTCATCGTTCCAGGCTTGGGAGGCTTTATAGCTCATTACCGTTCTTCTATATATAATAAGGAGATGCGGGAATTTTATCCACCGGTACGTACCATTGGGTTTAACCCGAAGTTAGTGATGAATGATGGGTTACTGGTGCAATCTTATATGCAGACCTATAATACTGATTTCCCGGATGCCAGCCGGAAAATCGAGAATGTGGTAAATGCATTGAAAGAAAAACTGTATCAAGAAGGCAGTGTATCCTTGGGACAGGTGGGAAGTTTGTATTACAACATGAATGGTGTTTATGAATTCGAGCCGGCAGAAAATGGATTTTTCACTCCTTCCCTTTATGGATTGGAAACTTTTACATTTCAAAAACTGGCTTTCAGCACTTCATTAAATGTAAAAAAGGAAAGAGAAGAACGGTTGCCCCGACTATCTGCCAACAAGACAAACCCCACATCTTGGCATTGGACACGTAGCATAGCGGTCGTCGCAGCTACGATCTTGTTGTTTTTCTTGTGTTCTGTTCCTGTAAAGAATACCTACATTGACGAGGCGAATTATGCATCATTGGGCTCGGAAGGTCTGTTTGCTGCAATCCGGAATCAATCTGCAGCATCAAGTGTCATCTCTCCTATTCGGCAAAAAACTTCTGAACAAAATTCAAATCAACAGAAAAACGAAAAGAAACAATTAAAAAATAATGTCAATACCTTAAAGCCGGTTACCATAAAGACCGAAAAGGTAGAAGCACGTATTGAGAAAAAAGTTTCAGCGAAAAAAAATGACCGGACCGTAAAAGAGAAAGCTCAGCAGACTACCCCAAAAACAATTTCCACCAAAAAACATGGGGGCAACAACCACATTATCGTGGCAAGCCTTACCAATGCGGCTGATGCAGAGAAAGTGGTTAACGGTTTGAAACAAAAAGGATATGCAGATGCCCAGGTGATTGTGTCGCAAAACCATTATCGTGTTTCATTAGTTAACTATGCAAATAAAGCCGATGCCTATCAGAAAATAAAAGAGTTGAAGAAACAACCAGACTTTGCTTCGGCATGGATATTCATTTCCAAATAAAGCCCTAAAGAATATGAAAAGAGTAAGATGTCCTAAGTGTGACAATTATATACAATTTGATGAGACCAAATACAGCGAAGGGCAGTCGTTGGTATTTGTGTGCGATCAATGCAAGAAACAGTTTGCCATCCGTATCGGAAAAACCAAGTTAAATGCAGGAACACGCCGGGAAGAAGTCATTGACGAAAGAGAAGGGTTGAAAGATTGGGGAAACGTTGTAGCAATTGAAAATGTATTTGGCTACAAACAAGTAATCCCGTTACACGAAGGTGACAATCTCATCGGACGCCGGTCGAAAGGTACAGAAGTAGATATTCCCATTGAAACCAATGACCCAAGCATGGACCGTCGGCATTGTATTCTAAATGTGAAGCGAGACAAGCAAGGACAAATAGTGTATACCTTACGCGACAATAACAGCATTACCGGCACTTTTGTCATGAATGACTTGTTAGGTCCCAAGGATCGTGTCCGGTTGGAAGACGGAGCCATTTTTACCTTAGGAGCTACTTCCTTGATTTTACGAGCAGCTGAGAACAAAGAATGATATGAATGTCCGCCATTCCCCCTTGAAAACGAAGATAGACTTCATTTCGCACATCATTATTCCGGATATTTGCGGACATTCCCCACACTTTTTACCTTAACCAGATAATATCTCCCACGTTCGGAGCAGGAGCATCTTCTTTCATCCCGTTCAATTGGTAAAGATTCTTCAATTTGATGCCGAACATCTGTGAGATTGTGTACATCGAGTCTCCTTGCTTCACGGCATAAGAGATGTGATCCTGGGTGGCTTTCTTGCGTTTTTCTTCCAGATAGACAATTTCGCCTCCACGGAACGTGTAGTCCTTGGGCAACTCGTTGTACTTGCGTACATTCTTCTTTTTCAGATCAAATTCTTTGGCTATGCTCTTGAACGTATCGCCTGGACGGGCTATCACGTAAAGCAATTCATTCGCCAGATAAGGCTGGTGCGGGTTAGGGAACTCTTCTGCCCATTTCAATCCCCCTTTGCGGTCGTACTTGTCAAGGTCGTAGGTCTCGATGATGTTTATCAGGCGATTGGCATAATTGGGGTCAGTAGCATAACCCGCTTTTTTCAACCCCTTTGCCCACCCTTTGTAATCGGTTATCTTGAGTCGGAAAAGAAAAGCATAACGGGCACCCGAACGCAAAAACTTGGAATGGTCACGATATGAATCCTTTACGTGTTTGTAAGCACGGAAACATTCATTAGGTGCATCGTCGGTATAACGCACCGAACGTCCGTCCCATGAGCCACCGCACTTGATACCGAAATGGTTATTCGACTTCCGGGCAAGCTGACTCCTGCCCGCCCCCGACTCCAGCAGACCCTGCGCCAGCGTAATGCTTGCCGGGATACGATAATGCTTCATTTCGTCCACCGCTATGCTTCGGTATTTCTTGATATATTCCTCGTATGCCTTGTTCCGTTGTGCCGAAGCCGTGCTTGCAGCAAGCAACAAGACCACCATAACCAACCAATACGTTAAGTTTTTCATTTCCTTTTTATGTTTATCCAAAGGCAAAGATAAGTGTTCGCACGAATAAAAGCAACACAAGATAGGAAATCTCCTTTTTTTTCTGTTTATTTGTACAAAAATACAAAGCTTATGAGAAATTTCCGTATCGAAATCCCCGTATGCGCCTGCTCGTACGATGAGCTAAGCGAAGCAGACCGCCAACTGATAGATGCTGCCAAAGAAGCTACCTCCCAAAGCTATGCTCCCTATTCGCATTTTGCCGTAGGGGCCGCAGCATTACTCGAAGACGGCACAGTCGTCACTGGTTCCAACCAAGAAAATGCTGCTTATCCCTCGGGTACTTGTGCCGAACGTACTACCCTGTTCTATGCCAACTCGCACTATCCCGATCAAGGGGTAAAGGCACTTGCCATAGCTGCCCGAAATACTCAAGGATTCCTCGACTCGCCCATTCCTCCCTGTGGGGCATGCCGACAGGTATTGCTCGAAACCGAACGACGCTACAGCCTCCCGATACGCATTTTGCTGTATGGTGTACGCGAGACTTATTGCCTGCAAGGCGTCAAAAGCCTGCTCCCTCTCTCTTTTGGCGCAGAATTTCTGTAAGCCCGGTCATATTTCCTTTTTAATGAATAATGCGAATCAGGAGTTAG
>UMEP01042658.1_pt1 | contig 56762 bp, 45 predicted proteins | sample 1964771 | NCBI WGS metagenome assembly UMEP01 (sample SAMEA4836022, study PRJEB28245) | human gut metagenome | biome: gut microbiome; material: fecal sample | place: Denmark | collected 2008 | reverse complement strand
TTGATTTCGGTGCCGAACAGTTTCTTGAATCCGAAGTCGGTGTAGGGGTTGACGTATCTGTCGCTGAGTTCCCTGCTGTTCATAAGTCGATGTATTTTAGGGATGTGACGTTTGCAAAGATAATGGTTACAAATTACATTTCCCCATTCATTTGGACAAAATTTGTTCATTAGAAACATTTCCCATGCATTTCCCATGCACTTCCTCTCTCTTTTATAGAATTTTTGAGAAATATTTTCTAAAAGCTCCTGCGAATGGATTTAATGGTCTATATTTGTATTGTGATAATTAAACATAGCATTGAAATTGGTATTTTTAAAATGAGGTTTGAAACATACAGTTCTTTAATGGAAAAAGCAAGGTGCTTTTGTGCAAAAATAAAACGGAAAAGAAATGGTTAAAGACAAAATATCGCAAAATCAGCATATAATGAATACTACTAGAAAATTATCACCTTCTAGAACGCTGATCATATACTCGATTATCATATCAACAATCGTTGGTTATGCGGTTTATTATGCGTTCATGGAAGGAAATGCTGCAATAAAAATTGTTACAATAATTGCGGCATTATGCATTGTACTGCCTATATTGAAAATGCCAGTAAGCATACACGAAGACAATGATAGTATACGAATCAAACTAATTGTAGGAGAAAAAGCCTTTCTCAAAAAAGAATATGCCATAACTCACATCAAAACAAAAAGTTTGTTCTCAATACGTCTGTTCGCTACATCTGTATTTTTATATTGGGGATATTTTTGGACAAAATCAGTGGGAAGATTCTATGCACTATGTGTAGATAACTCCAATTTGATTATGCTAACCAATAAAACTGACGGTTCTAAAATTGTCATTGATTCACCTTATATATAATAAGGTATAATGCAACGATTGACAATCATACTTGTATGAATATCACTTTCATTCGGCCTGATTGCAAATCAATGTAATTCTTAAACAATGAGAGGATAGCGCACTCAAACATAACGCATCTTCTCATTGATTTTAGAAGCTGTTTTGAATTTATCGTGCGATGATTTGGGATGAGTTTTTGAGGCATTTCCGCTTCTGTGATGAGGAAGATAGCGGGCTATCTGACGAAGAACAGGAGCGAAAAGGACCAAAAAATCGCCCAAAGCACACACGAAAACGGATACATCAAGCCAAGAAAAACTTTTTGGAGAAATTCAAAACAGCTTCTATGTTTTTCTCAAAAATCTCAATATATTCTATTTTCTTATTGAGAATCCTTGTTTCTGCTGGTGGTCATAATGCCCCTCCGCCACGTTGCCTACTTCTCGTTGGGCTTTGATCTGCTCACGGCTATCCAAATTTCCTTTTTGCTTGGCTGAGAAATACAGAAAATCCGTTGCTTGCCCCTGCCCTTACGCAAAATGTGGATTACAGGCTGTTGATTTCTTCTTCGGACAAATTGGTATATCTGATGATTTTGCCCATAGGTTCATTGTCGGCTTTCATCAGACGAGCCATTTCCTTCGCTTTTTTTTTCTCCCTTTTCGATTCCAATCTTTTCTCCTTCTTCCAATCCTTCTTCCCGTCCTTCGCGCCGTGAGCTGCTGATTTGCATTTTTGCTGTACTGACCACATCCCAAAAGTGGTCGTATCCGAGCAGTTGCTCTTTGCTGAAGGCGGATTCTTCCAGTTGGGTTACGGCTTTCTTGATTTCGGGATTCTCCATCAGCTCTTCCGGTGCCTCGCGTGTCTTTTCGTTGATTTCGGTCAGGTAGCGGAGCCAAAGCACCTGCATCTTCTTCCCTTGGTAGTTGTCCGGAGTGAACTTGGGCAGTTCGATGAAGATGAATCTCAGCCCTTCGATGACTTCCTGGGTCTCGCTTTCTTCCACAATCCGGAAGTCGTGGTAATACCCTTTGCTGTCCGAGAAGGTGTCGTTCACGAGGTTCAGCGAGTAGACGGGCTGCAGCAGTTCGTAGTCTTTATCCTTGTCCAGCTGGCTGACGTATGCTTTCGACGCGTTGAACAGCACGCGCTGCTTGTATGCCGAAGTCCACATCATCTGCATCTCTACGATGAACTGTCTTCCGCTTTGGTCCTTGCATCGCACGTCCACGATGCTGTCTTTGTGGAAAGGCGTTTGCGGAACCATTTCGGGGTTCAGGTACTCCACCTGTGTAATCTCTTCTTCGGGTTTCTCGAATGGCAGCAGCGCGTTCAGAAAACTGATAATCAAGTCGGGATGTTCTCCGAACACTTTCTTGAAGGTAAGGTCTGCTTTGGGGTTAAGGTATCTCATAATCAAAATTAGCGGTCGGCTTTTTGCAAAAATACGGATTTCTGTGGAGAATCTTATTGATTCGTTTGGTTTTCTCGGCACAATATTTCCTAAAAGCTCCTGCGAATGGATTGCAAATCCGCTTTTTCAATTACGAAGGCTTACACATTCGGCATCACAAGCAAGCTTTGTTTTCTCCGCAATATAACTGCATCGCTTGTAAGATTATTAATCTTACAGCGTGAAGATTAATAATCTTTCGGCATGAAGATTAATAATCTTACAAGCAAGTCAGCTATGTGTTGATTCGGGATGAGTTCTTGAGTCATTTTCGTTTCAGTGATGAGGATGATAGTAGTATCTGATGAAGAGTAAAAACGGAAAGTTTTGAAACCGGATGCCGTAAGCTGCTTGTCGTAAACTTGCCGGCCGGTATTTGTTTACCAAAACTTGTTCAGTTCGCGGTTATATTCGAATCCTGCAGCTTTTAAGGTGTTTACAATGACCTCTTCGTTTACGTTCATATCTTTGCAAAGGGCGTCAAGTGAAGGGTAAAAGTCACGCAATTTGGTGTTGATGAAACTGAAAAGCATCATCGGGTCTTTGGGTAATTCCATGATAGTTTATGTTTTTTGTGGTTCATTTGATGCTGCAAAGTTAATGGTTTCTTTGATAGGATGTTCTTTTTCTTGTAAAAATCAGGAACTGTTTTGCATGTATCGTGTGTTTTTGTGATAAGATCGTCCGTGTGGCACGTCGGGTTGGTGCTCATAATAAATAATTGCTAAACTTTTCAGTATTAGTCCTGTTAACTCAGGAAAAAATCGTACCTTTGCGCCATTAATGATCATTATTTCGAATCAAAAACTACTAGTAGCATTATGATGGAACTGGATTTGCTCACCGCCATCTCTCCAATAGACGGGCGGTATAGAAATAAGACAGGTGCTTTGGCTGCTTATTTTTCCGAGTATGCACTGATGAAATATCGTGTGCGCGTAGAAATAGAGTATTTTATTACGTTGTGTGAATTGCCTTTGCCTCAGCTGGAAGGCTTGGATGCGGCACGTTTTGATTCGCTGCGCGACATTTACCGTAACTTTTCGGAAGCGGATGCAGGTCGTATCAAGGAAATTGAAAGCGTGACGAACCATGACGTGAAGGCTGTGGAATATTTTATCAAGGAGCAGTTCGACCGCTTGGGAGGGCTGGAGCCGTATAAAGAATTCATTCATTTCGGACTGACTTCGCAGGATATCAATAATACTTCAGTGCCTTTGTCTGTTAAGGATGCACTGGATGAGGTGTATTATCCACAAATCCAAAAACTGATAGAGCAGTTGGAAGTGTATGCCGAAGAGTGGAAGGATATTCCGATGTTGGCAAAAACTCACGGGCAGCCTGCTTCTCCTACCCGTCTGGGCAAGGAAATCGAGGTGTTTGCTTATCGCTTGAAGCGTCAGCTGGCAATGTTGAAAGCTTGTCCGGTTACAGCAAAATTTGGTGGCGCTACCGGAAATTATAATGCGCACCATGTGGCTTATCCCGAAATAGACTGGAAGGCATTCGGTAATCGTTTTGTAGCAGAAAAGTTGGGCTTGGAACGGGAAGAGTATACTACACAGATTTCGAATTACGATAACTTGGGTGCTATCTTTGATGCAATGAAGCGTATCAATACAATCATGATCGACATGAACCGTGACTTTTGGCAATACATTTCGATGGAATATTTCAAGCAGAAAATCAAGGCGGGCGAAGTCGGTTCGAGTGCGATGCCTCACAAGGTGAACCCGATTGATTTCGAGAATGCGGAAGGAAATCTGGGCATGGCGAATGCAGTGCTTGCGCACTTGTCGGCTAAATTGCCGGTGTCGCGTCTGCAACGCGACCTGACCGACTCTACGGTATTGCGCAACATCGGTGTTCCGTTCGGACATACGATTATCGCTATCCAGAGTTCTTTGAAAGGTTTGGGCAAGCTGTTGCTGAACGAACACAAGATATATGAAGACCTGGACAATTGCTGGAGCGTGGTGGCAGAAGCCATTCAGACGATTCTGCGCCGGGAAGGGTATCCTCATCCTTACGAAGCGTTGAAAGACCTGACACGTACCAATCAGGTTATCAACGAGGCTTCTATTAAAAATTTTATTGAAACATTGAATGTGAGTGAAAGGGTGAAGCAGGAACTGCGTGCGATTACCCCTCACAATTATACAGGAATGTAAAAAACGTTGACTAGACACGAGGTACCAGTTGACAAAGTTTTTGGTTGCAAGAAATGAAACCTGGTTTCTGGTACCTTGTCAATTCGTTAACTAAAGAAATAACGCCCGGGAAGGGTATAATCATTAATTTATAAAAAGCAAAAAGAATATGGCAGAGAAAGAAAACAGACAAGAAGGGGGAAACACCCCGTCTGGCCGTGATGGTTACAAATCGTACAACAGAGAAGGGGCTGGCAAGTATAATCGGAGTGAGGGAGGAAGTGCGTACGGACACCGTCCCCGTTTTAATCCTAATACAGAAGGTCGTCCGCAACGCCCGTATCGTCCGCGCTATGAGGGTGGGCAGCAGAATGAAGATGGCGGTTACCGTCCGCAACGTTCTTCTTATACGCCCCGTTATAACCGAGACGACAACGGTGAGCAGCGCCCATACCGTCCGCGTTATAATGGTGGGCAGCAAGGAGAGGGTGGCTATCGTCCGCAGCGTTCTTTTTATTCTCCTCGATATAATAAGGACAACAATGATGGTGAACAGCGTCCATACCGTCCGCGTTACAACGGTGGACAGCAGCAGGGTGAAGAAGGTGGTTATCGTCCGCAACGTCCGCGTTTCAATAACAATGCTGGAGGTTATAACCGGCAAGGTGGCCGTCCGCGTACTGCCGATTATAATCCCAATGCGAAATATAGCATGAAAAAACAGATTGAGTACAAGGATATATTGACAGATCCCAATGAACCAATCCGTTTGAACAAGTTTTTGGCAAATGCAGGCATTTGTTCGCGTCGGGAGGCTGACGAGTTTATCACAGCTGGTGTGGTTTCGGTAAATGGACAGGTGGTCACCGAGTTAGGAACAAAAATCAAACGCAGTGATGAGGTGAAATTCCACGACCAGCCGGTCAGTATAGAGCGTAAGGTGTATGTATTGCTGAATAAACCGAAAGACTGTGTGACAACTTCGGACGACCCACAAGAACGTAAGACTGTGCTTGATATAGTGAAAGGTGCTTGCAAGGAGCGGATTTATCCGGTAGGGCGTCTGGACCGTAATACGACAGGTGTGCTGTTGTTGACAAACGACGGTGATCTGGCATCGAAATTGACTCATCCGAAATTTTTGAAGAAAAAAATCTATCATGTATACCTGGACAAGAATGTGACGAAAGCCGATCTGGATCAGATTGTGTCAGGTATTACATTGGATGATGGAGAAATACATGCCGATGCGATAAGTTATGCTTCTGATACGGACAAATCGCAGGTAGGTATCGAAATTCATTCGGGCAAGAACCGTATCGTACGCCGCATTTTCGAATCGTTGGGCTATCGTGTTATCAAGTTAGACCGTGTATATTTTGCAGGTCTGACCAAGAAAGGCTTGCGTCGGGGTGACTGGCGTTATCTGACAGAACGCGAAGTGAACATGCTCCGTATGGGGTCGTTTGAATAAGCAGAAAGTGACAACCGATGAATACAGAGGCACAACAGAGAGTTATCTTACGTTTTCATAAGGGGGTATGCTCAGAAACTGTTTTGAATTTATCGTGCGGTGATTTGGGATGAGTTTTTGAGACAGTGTCTCTGTGTTTTGATTTAATAACTAACAGACAGAAAAATGGAAAAGATTCGTAGAACAAAGATTGTTGACCTGCTGAAGTGTCGCGATTTTGGCACGATGGTCAATGTGAAAGGTTGGGTACGTACCCGCCGCGGTAGCAAACAAGTCAGCTTTATTGCATTGAATGACGGTTCTACTATAAATAATGTACAGGTTGTTGTAGACATTGTCAACTTCAATGAAGAAGTGCTGAAACAAATCACTACAGGTGCCTGTGTAAGCGTTAATGGTGTATTGGTCGAATCGGTCGGTGCAGGGCAGGCTGCTGAGGTGCAGGCACGTGAAATTGAGATTTTGGGTACTTGCGACAATACTTATCCGTTGCAGAAAAAAGGGCATTCAATGGAATTCCTTCGGGAGATTGCACACTTGCGTCCGCGTACCAACACGTTTGGGGCTGTATTCCGTTTGCGCCATAATATGGCAATTGCCATTCATAAGTTTTTCCACGACCGTGGTTTCTTTTATTTTCATACACCGCTGATTACGGCTTCCGATTGTGAAGGGGCTGGTCAGATGTTTCAGGTCACTACCTTGAACCTTTATGACTTGAAGAAAGATGAAAATGGCTCCATCATTTACGATGATGATTTCTTCGGTAAGCAGGCAAGTCTGACCGTATCCGGTCAATTGGAAGGCGAACTTGCTGCTACGGCATTGGGGGCGATTTATACGTTTGGTCCTACGTTCCGTGCCGAAAATTCAAATACACCGCGTCATTTGGCTGAATTCTGGATGATTGAACCCGAGGTAGCGTTTAATGACATTAACGACAACATGGATTTGGCGGAAGAGTTCATCAAGTATTGTGTGCAATGGGCACTTGATAATTGCTATGATGATGTGAAGTTCCTGAACGACCATTTCGACAAGGAACTGATTGAACGCTTGCAGGGTGTGCTGAAAGAAGATTTCGTCCGCTTGCCTTATACAGAAGGTATCAAGATATTGGAAGAAGCTGTAGCCAACGGACATAAGTTTGAGTTCCCGGTATATTGGGGCGTAGACTTGGCTTCGGAACACGAACGTTACCTTGTGGAAGAGCATTTCAAGCGTCCGGTAATATTGACTGATTACCCGAAAGAAATCAAGGCGTTCTACATGAAGCAGAACGATGATGGCAAGACTGTCCGTGCGATGGATGTCTTATTCCCGAAGATTGGCGAAATCATCGGTGGTTCAGAGCGTGAAGCCGATTATGATAAGTTGCTGACCCGTATTCAGGAGTTAAATATCCCGATGAAAGATATGTGGTGGTATTTGGATACCCGCAAGTATGGAAGTTGTCCTCATTCTGGTTTCGGACTTGGTTTTGAGCGTTTGCTGTTATTTGTGACTGGTATGGCGAATATTCGCGATGTGATACCTTTCCCACGTACACCGCATAACGCAGAGTTTTAAGCTGAAGAATTAAAGAAATTAAGCTGGAGGAGTGAAGAAGACATTATCGCTCCGTTTCTTAGAAGCCAACAGTCTGGTTGATAATGAATCATCCGGACTGTTGGCTTAACTTTTTGACTTTTCCGAGCTTGTCTTGTTTTAATATCTTTAACATTCTTCCCCTTTAAATTATCTGTCCGAAAGTAAGGTTTTACGGAAAAGTTCTATATATTTGTACATCACTTATTCGTTTAACTTTAAAATTTTACATCATGAAAGCACGTTCTTTAATTATCGCAGTATTGTGCTCATTTATGGGTGTGGTGAATACGTTTGCACAAAATTTGTTTAATGAGAATACTTCGGCTTCTTTGACCGGTGTATGGCAAATGTGTTTTTACAGTTCTTCATTGCCTGCCTTGCCGGGAGATTTGAAACCAAGTAATTCGTTGAAAATTTTGGGTGAAAGTGGTGAATTTACCAATGTAGTTATGATGCCAACGGGAGCTATTATTATTGGTTCGGGTACATATACCCAAAACAATGATTCTACTTTTACCGAGCATGTGAAGAAAAACATCCATCTTCCTCAGTTGGACGGTAAAGACAATGTGATGCATTACGAAATGGCTGAAAACGGTACCTTGATGTTTGTACGGTTCAAGTCAGCAGAAAAAGGAGACGATGTATGGTCTCATGAGATTTGGAGAAAGATAGACATGCCGTCTGTTTATCCGACCGATATTGTCCGTTGACGGAATTTGTTTGTGCCCAGGCGTGTGGCATTATGCTTTTTTTATGTACATATCCCCACCTGCTTATCCTTAATAAATAAGAAGAAGCAGGTGAGGATATGTGTGTTTTATAATATTCTGTGTTACTTATATCTTGACTTTCAAGCAATAGTTAACTTCTAAATCAGAGTATCTCAATTTTAAATAGGCTTTAAGCTTTTCTTGCGTTCGGCTGTAAGCGTACAGCAATTTGTGAACATTCGCTTTTATACATCAGCTGGCAATTTAGAAACTGTTTTTTGTTTTTAAGTAATTGTATTGATTATCAGTTTGTTTCTGTAAGACTTGGTGAATCGGTAGGGAAGTGTTTTTGTTTGGCTTCTATTTTTGTATGATAGTTGATTTTTTGGTTTGTCCACCAATAATATCCATTTGTCTACCTCTGTTTTAACCAGAATCGCTTACCTTTGAAAATACTATAAAAACAACTAATTATTTATTAAAGATTTCCCGACTATGAAAAATAACGAAAACATACTCATCAGTGTCGTAGGCAGTATTTGCCGGATTCGATTTCCTTCATCTTATTATATAATTAAGGTGTATAGATAGAAGACTTATGTTTTTCAGAACTGCCGGTGATGGTATTTGCGAAGAGATTTTATACAGGCAAGGAAGAGTTTTATTTATTGATAATTTAATACCATTGAAAAATGAGAAAACAATTGATTTTTTCCGCAATGCTTGGCTTGTGTGCCTTGGGAGGTACAGCGGTATATGCTGCACCCTCTATGGCTGCTGTGACACAATCACAGACTATTAAGGTGAAAGGTCAGGTTGTTGACGAACAAGGCATGCCCTTGTTGGGAGCTACGATTATGATTAAAGATGGAAAAGGAGGGACAACTGCCGATTTGGACGGCAATTTTGAATTGGACGTTCCGGGTAATGCTGTTCTTGTAGTTAGTTTTGTGGGGTATAAAAGCCGAGAGGTTGCTGTCCGTAACCGGGCAATCCTTGATCCAATCCAATTGGATCCGGACGATCAGATGCTGGAGCAGGTTGTCGTTGTAGGTTACGGTACGCAGAAGAAAGCCGACTTGACCGGCTCTGTAGCCGTAGTGAATGCAGAGGAATTGAAGCGTACATCTAATTCCAACATTTCTACCATGCTGGAAGGTAAGGTTGCCGGTGTGCAGATTACTTCCGACGGTCAGCCGGGTGCCGACCCTACCGTACGTATTCGTGGTATCGGTTCTTTTGGTAGTACGGCTCCGCTGTATGTCATTGATGGTGTGCCTATGGGAACGTCTATCCGTGACTTCTCTGCCAATGATATTGAGACAATCCAAGTGTTGAAAGATGCATCTGCTGCCGCTATCTACGGTTCGCGTGCAGCCAACGGTGTGATTATCATTACCACGAAGCGCGGACAGAAAGACCAGCCCTTGAAGGTGGATTACAATGGCTATTTCGGTGTGGACTATATTCCTTCGGGAGTTTACGACGTGATGAATGCCGACCAGTACAGCCAGTATTTGGGGCAGGCGGCTTCCAATTCCAATACGCCGTTGCCGGGTGGATACCTTGTCGATAATGCGACAGGTACTTATCATTTTATGGATGATACAGATACAGATTGGTTTGACGAAGTGTTCAAGACGGGTATCCGCCAAAATCACAATGTGAACCTGTCGGGTGGTGGTGCCAATAATACCTATAACGTAGCGTTGGATTACTATAGCCAGAAAGGAACACTGGAAGGAGCCGGACCGAACTTCGAACGTTTCACCGCGCGTGTCAACAACACCATGGATACCAAGTTCATCAAATTCCAGACCAGTATAGTATATTCACATTCCGACCAGGATAACATGGCATTGTCTAATGCGAACGAGTATGTGCAAGGATTGTATGGTGACGTGAGCAACGTGTTACGTTCCACTTTGCTGATGCAGCCTACCATCATGGCTTACGACCCGTCTACTTGGGTGCTCGATGGTCAGGTAGGAGCTGCCAACGGCTATAATTACGATGCTTACGGCTATGGTGTTTATTACGATAATATCCATGGTGATATTTCGGCTTCTAACCCGTTGCTGGTCAACAACCTGTTGCAGCGCAATACGCGTGTAGACCGTTTCGTGGGTACAGGATCTGCCGATGTGGACTTGCTCAAGATGCTGGGCATCGAAAGCAAGAATCACAAGCTGAATTACCGCATCAACCTGTCTTACAGCAAGACGCACTGCTCAGACTTCACGTGGATTCCTGCATGGATACAGAGTAACCGTGTGTATTTGGCAAAGAGTAACGAGCGCTTGGAAAAAGCTTCGCGTGACTATTCTACTGCATTGATTGAAAACATCTTGACCTACGATGGTACCTTTGGCAAACACCATCTGAATATCGTTGCCGGTCAGACGTATGAAGAAGAACATACCAATACATTGAACGGTTGGGGACTTAACTACACCGAACCTTATTTCCTCCAGCTGCAGAACGGTGCGAACACCTATTCTTCCAGTTACGACTACAAGCACGCCATCTTCTCTTACATTGGCCGTGTCAACTACAACTTCGATGACCGTTACTTGTTCTCGGCTACGGTTCGTCGGGATGCCAGCTCGCGCTTGTCAAAGGGCATTCGTTGGGGTACCTTCCCTTCTGTTTCTATTGGTTGGCGCTTCGATAAGGAAAGTTTCTTCCCCTTTAACCCGAACGTTGTGAACTTGTTTAAGATTCGCGCCAGCTACGGTGAATTGGGTAACGAGAACATCGGTGAATATATGTATCAGGCGGTGATGTCACGTAACAATATGACATATAGCTTCAATAACTCTGCCGTGACCGGTTCTGCCGTTTCTACCTTCGTGGACAACAACCTGTCTTGGGAAAAGAAGAAAACTTACAACGTAGGTATCGACCTCGCTTTCTTCAACAATCGCTTAGAGTTCACCGCCGAATGGTATAAAAATACCAACCAAGACTTGCTGTATAGTGTTCCTGTACCCGAACAGGCAGGTGTATCGAATACGACCGTTACGATGAATGCCGCCTCGATGGACAACTCCGGTTTTGAGTTCGCTGCTACCTACCGCAACCGCGACCATGCGTTCAAATATGAAATATCGGCCAACCTTAGTACGCTGAAAAATAAAGTCACTTCGTTAGGTTTTACGGATGAAGCCTATATTAGTGGAGCTTATATTACGGAGGTCGGTGAAGAAATCGGTAAGTTCTATGGTTGGAAATACGAAGGCATTGCCCGTACACAAGCAGACCTTGACAACCATGCTACCCAGCAAGGTGCCCAAGTGGGCGATTGCCTGTATGAGGATGTCAGCGGTCCCGACGGCACTCCCGACGGTGTAATCAATGAATACGACCAAGTGGTATTGGGCAGCGGTCTGCCTAAAATCAACTTCGGCTTGAATTTCCGTTTCGAATACAAGAACTTTGACCTGAGCATTGCTACCTTTGGTGCCTTGAACTACCACGTGGCTGATGACATTTACAACTCGCTTAACTCTTGCTATGGCTATGGCAACAAGGATGTAGCGATACTGGATGCCAACCGTTGGAGTGAAGACGGTTCTACTTATATTTCGAATGTACCGCGTACCTACATAACAAACAGTGCGACTTACGCATGGAACGACTTGTTCAGCGAACGTAAGATTCAGAATGCCGCTTATTGGAAGATTGCCAATATCGAGTTGGGTTATAACTTCCCCGACAAGTGGTTCGGCAAATATGTATCAGATGTCCGCCTCTATGTGTCGGCACAAAACGTCCACACGTTTACCGGTTACAAAGGATACAATGTAGACTATGCTGGAGGTACCTTTACTCCGGGTTATAACTTCTGTTCGTTCCCGACGGCACGTACCTTTATGTGTGGCCTTCATTTCTCATTCTAATTCTAACTGCTAAAAACATTATTGTATGAAACTATTAAAATATTCACTTGCTTTCCTGTTTGGAGTCGGAACACTGACTTCGTGCATGGATAATTTGGATGTGGTGAATCCCAACCAACAAACTACTGCTACTTTCGGCAATACAGTCGATGACTTGGAGGAGTGTGTGATTGCTGCCTATAACCACATGCGTATGGAAGGGTCGTATGCCCGTGTAGGCTATACCATCGACGCGTGCCGTGGCGATGAAGTGTGGAACTCTTCGCAAGTATGGTACATGGAATTTGACGACTTTACCGTACTGGTTACAGGTGATATTGCCTGGTGGCCCTGGCGTGAGTGGTACTACACCATCAACGTATGCAACTTTATCCTTTCCCGCGTAGGCGAAGATAACAGCCAGCTTTCGGAAAACCTGAGACGCATCAAAGGGCAAGCGCTCTTTATCCGCGGATTGTCTTACTATAACTTGGCAGGCTATTACCAAAACCCGCCTCTGATTACAAGTTATGATACCTACTCTTCACTGGACGGACTTTACGGTACCAATAGCACCTACGATGAAGTGCTCGACCAAGTGGAAGCCGATTTCCAACAGGCTATGGAATTATTGCCTTCGCGTGATACAGGCGGTGAATGGGCTGGTGGTCGTGCCACTTGTGGTTCAGCGGCTGGTTTTTATGCCCGTACGCTGATGGTGCGTCACAAGTTTAGCGAAGCGCTTACGGTGCTGGAAGACATTATCAGCGGTCGCTATGGTACGTATCGGTTGATGGATAACTATGGCGATAACTTCCGCGAAGGCTCTGCATACGAAAACAACGAAGAAAGCTTGTTCGAAATCCAATTCTTGGATTATGCCTCGCAGGGCACCGATGACGAATGGACACCGGTAAATACCAGCCCCAATGCTACGCAAGGTTCGGCTATCGAAAGTAACTTTGCTCCGGGTGATTTCGGTGGATGGGCCGACCTTTCGGCTACCAACTGGCTGTACGACCTCTTCAAGAGCGAACGTACAATAAACGGTACGCTTGACCCACGTCTCTATTGGACCCTGGGTACCTATGAAGCCGATTGGGAAGGTTTCGAATATGGTAACGTAGCCTATACACAACCTATTACGGCTTCCGATACCATCCGTACCAATAACAGTTACGGCGGTATTCCTGTCGCTAAATACACCAACCTCCGTACCGGTCTGTATAGCACAGTGGTTACAGGTTTGCACGATGGTATCAATGTCCGCCTGATGCGTTATTCGGATGTATTGCTTCGTGCCGCAGAATGCGAGAATGAAGTGAACGGGCCTACCCAGCGTGCCATTAACTGGATTAATGAAGTACGCGGTCGTGTGGATTTACCCGATTTGCAACTTGCTGATTTCAATACAGCCGATAAGCTTTTTGAGCAGATTGCCAATGTAGAGCGTCCGAAAGAATTCGGTTGTGAGTATGGTCGTGGTTTTGACCTTATCCGTTGGGGCTTCTTCTACGATGCAGGCCGTTTGCAGCAGATGAAGGAACACTCTGTAGTCCGCATTACGAATGATCCGGGCAAAGTGATGCTTCCGGTTGACTATAGCAACATTGGTTCTGACCCGGAATTGAAGAGTGGATTCGATACCTACGTACAGGGACATGAATTCTTGCCTATCCAGCAGACGTTGACCAACAAAAATCCGAGCCTGCAAGGTAACTCGGCTAACTACAGTACGGACAACTCTTCTTACTTCCGTGACAACGGTTGGACGGTACGTCCGGTTGTGGACTTAAATAATTGACAATTGATAATTGACAATTAGCAAAATAAAAACGGGTGCTCTCCCGGCTGCTTAGGGTGGGAGAGGCCTTAATCAATTACTAATTTTATATTATAAGACCATGAAACATTTCAATAAAATAGCAACCGTTTGCGGCTCTTTTGTCTTGGGATTGCTGGCATTGGCCGGTTGTGAAGACGAACACTTTTATGAGGTGGACTCGCCCGATTGGCTTTCCGAAAAGGTGGATTCTATAGCCAATTCGCAAAATTCCGGCGATGAAGAACTGGAAGGTATGATGGAAGATGTGTATACTATCGGAAGTACAGATTACAGTACAGGCTGGTGGACTGTTTTCTCTAAGTATTATGTAATCCCCGATGGTCAGAAGTGGAATGCAGTGTTCAACCTGAATATTAATCCTGACGCATCGAATACGTATAAGAATTTTGCATTAATCATTTGCAATGATGTTGATCGTGAAGGCGAAGGCTATTTGGAATATGGGGCAATACGCTACGATAATCAGCCTTCGGGAAACTCCGAATGGGGAGATTATATCGACCGCTCTTACGTTCAAAGTACGCTCACTTTCGAGACCGATACTGATGAAGGTATAGCCCAATTGGGTGGAAGGGTAACACTTACTGTTGACCGTTCTGTCGAGGGAGCATTCAGTGTCAGAATGACCAATGGTACAGTTACCAAGACTTATAACCAACCGACTGCTCTTGTGAATCTGAATGCTGATGAAAGCAATACCAATATCCGCTGTTACTTGGTGCCTGAAGGTTCTTACATCAATTTCTTGCAGACCAATATTGAACCTATCGGCGGCCTTACTTCTGCTGATGATAAGAATCCCGTATCGATGGAATTGCAAGGTGTGCCCGAAATTGTCAATATCGGTACGCCACTCGACTCTGTAATAGCCAATGTATCGGCCGTTGTTACCTTTGAAGAAGGGGTAACGGCTACTGTAGCTTCTTCCGAACTAACCTTCTCGGTTATTCCTGATATGGAAACACCGGGTATGAAGAACTTGGTTGCAGCTTATAACAAGACCCAACAAGGTGAAAACTGTGACCAGCCGGTTATCGCAAGTGCTACATTTGAATTGGTAGAACAAATAGCTTCCATTGAAGTGACCACGCAACCTTCCCGTACTACCTATTATTATTATACTTCGGCAGCAACCGAAGGAATGACAGACCGTACGTTAGCCTTTGACCCTACTGGCATGGAAGTGACAGCAACTTATGTAAGTGGAGGAACAGGAACTATCGCAAACTCAAGGCTTACATTCTCTACAGTTCCGGCTACAGTAGGTACGCATACCGTTACCATTACTGCTGACGAAGGAGTGACTGCTACGGTAGAGGTTACCGTTGCCGAATCTGCAGTGTCAGAAGTTACAAACAGTACGGCTATCGTAGGAGCAGAAGATAATTCAACTGCTTTCTGGGGTGCTTTCTCTGATGACTTCAACGTGCCTTCAGGCGAAACTAAATCGATTACGTTCACAAATTACAGCAGCTTGGCTGGCAACTGGAACAACTATGTAGTAGTTCTTCGTAAGACTGATACGACTGTAGAATATGGAGTTGTCCGTGCTGACAACTATGGTTGGGGTGCCGGATATGATGGAAACACCAATCTCCGTCTCAGTGGCGGTCAACCCGACTGGGCTGCTTGGCTTGCTACCATGAACGGTGCAGAAGTTACGGTTTATGTAACCAACTGTGGCAATGGTACTGCCGATGTTCAGGCTATCATGAACGGAACAGATGGCACAACTTCTATCCAATATTATTTGGGTATCACTACCATCGATCCTGAAGACTTGAACTTTGCGCTGACGGTAGACGGAAGCCATCTTGTTTTTGGTGAATAATTTTTCATTTCCTTATTCTATTCATGCCGTCCCCTCTAATAGGGGGATGGCATGATTTTTAAACTTGACACACATGAAAAAGTTATCATTAATTTGGATATCTTTGTTGGCCGTCTTTACATTCGTAGGCTGTTCGGATGACAACGAAGTAGAATACAATCAAAGTAGCGATGTAACCGTAGCTGTACCGGAAGTAACCGCAAGTACAGGCACTTCGCTGACTGTAGCTTCCTCGGTAACCGGTAATACAGGAAGCATTGTCCGGAGGGGGTTCTGTTACAGTGCCAATTCGCAGGCTCCTACTGTCAATGACAATATGGTAGAAGCAGACGAAAATTTCAGTGCCACCATTTCAGGCTTGATGGGCAATACCACTTATTATATTCGCGCATTCGTATATGGCAACAGCCGTTACACCTACTCGGATGCGCTGGAAGCTACCACCGAAAGCCAGCCCATCGACGAACAGCTTGCGAACTATGTAGCTCCCGCTTATGAGGATAACTATACCAGCATCGCTGACTGGACGAATCGTAGCCGCTGGAACCTGAGCAATGTGCATGACCCTTCTGTGGTGCTTGCAGAAGACGGGTATTATTACATGTATCAGACTGATGCTTCGTATGGCAACGCTCATATGGCAGGTGGGCATTTCCATGGACGCCGTTCGCAAAACTTGGTAGATTGGGAATACTTGGGAGGTACGATGCAGAGCCTGCCCGATTGGGTTATCCCGAAACTGAATGAGATCCGTGCAGCTATGGGATTGGATCCGACTACAGCCGATGAGGCTGACTTCGGCTATTGGGCACCTTGCGTACGGAAAGTGCGGAACGGATTGTATCGTATGTATTATTCCATTGTCTGTCCCGGTACGTTAAGCGGTGACGGAACATGGAGTGAACGTGCATTCATCGGCTTGATGGAGAATTCCAATCCGGCAAACAACGACGGGTGGGAAGACAAGGGCTATGTCATTACCAATGCTTCGGATAAGGGATTGGACTTCAATGTCCCGGCAACCGATTGGGCAAACTGCTATTATAAATGGAACGCTATCGACCCCAGCTATATCATTGACAATGACGGACGCCACTACATGGCATACGGTTCTTGGCATAGCGGCATCGCACTGGTAGAACTTGACGAAGCAACGGGCAAGGTAAAGGCTGAATTGCCTGAGCCGTGGGGTACGGATGCAGACATCGCTGCATACGGACAACTGATAGCTACCCGCCAGATGGGTAATCGCTGGCAAGGTTCAGAAGGTCCGGAACTGATTTATCACGATGGGTATTATTACCTGTTCCTGGCATACGATGCATTGGAGGTGCCCTACAATACCCGTGTAGTGCGTTCCACGAATATTGCAGGTCCTTATGTGGGCATGGACGGTACGGATGTGACAACCGTTGGAGGCGAAGCTTTCCCGATATTGACTCATCCGTATAAGTTCAATGGCAACGATGGCTGGGTAGGTATTTCGCATTGCTGTGTGTTCGATGATGGTGAAGGCAACTGGTATTTCGCTTCGCAAGGCAGATTCCCTGTAGATGTACCGGGAATCAATGCTTCCAATGCCATTATGATGGGGCAGGTGCGTTGCATACGATGGACCGAAGATGGCTGGCCGGTAGTGATGCCTGAACGTTACGGTGCCGTGCCGCAGGTGGAGATTACTGAAAGCGAACTGATAGGTAATTGGGAGAACATCGACTTGTCATACGCTTATGGAGAACAGAAGACTTCAGCCACGATGACCCTTGCCGCCGACCATACCGTAACTGCAGGCGACTGGGAAGGAGCTACGTGGACGTATGACAGCAGCAAGCGTATCCTGACGTTGGATAATGGGGTAGAACTTTACTTGCAGCGTGAAACCGATTGGGAGGCATCTCCCAGAACCCATACTATCGTTTATGCCGGCTATGGTGATGATTATAAAACTTACTGGGGTAAAAAAAGCAAGTGATATATTCGGAAATAAGCGGCATGGTGTGTGAGCATGCATGCCGGAAGATGAAGAAGCTGTCTCGATAATGAATTGGGGCAGCTTTCTTTGTATCTTTAAGAAACATTTACCGCGTGATAATTTGGCAGTAAGTCTGGCAAGATTAATAATCTTCAGGCTGTAAGATTATTAATCTTCACGCCGTAAGATTATTAATCTTACAGTGTGCTTTTGCACAAGGCAAACAAGGAAAGATAGAAAATTTTTTGTGCCGGAGTGCTCGGCTTGCAGCTTCCGTATCTGTATACCTTTGGATAAGGGCAGGTGCGGAAGCTTTTTTGTTTGGTTGGTTTTTGCCTTGCCAATCATCTGTAAAAGAAAAAAATACCTAAATTCTTTGTGGGTTCGGATAAAAGCCGTACCTTTGCAAGCCGATTATTATCAAATAGTATAATTTAAAATCTGACACCTTCTTTTTTCTTTTGTCCGGGAAAGGAGGAGCGTGGAGGATAGTTTTTTAGTAGTTAACATTTTAAAACCAATTTAAGAGTGGATACTTTAAGTTACAAGACCATTTCTGCAAACAAGGCTACTGTGAACAAAGAGTGGGTCATAGTAGATGCTACCGATCAGGTTGTAGGCCGTCTCGGTGCTAAAGTTGCGAAACTTTTGAGAGGTAAGTACAAACCGAACTTTACCCCTCACGTAGATTGTGGCGATAATGTGATTATCATTAACGCAAGTAAAGTGAAATTTACAGGTAACAAATGGACTGACAAGATTTACCTGAGCTATACAGGTTATCCGGGTGGTCAGCGTGAAATTACTCCGGCTCGTTTGATGCAGAAGCCTAACGGTGCAGAAAAACTGATGAAACGTACCGTAAAAGGTATGCTCCCCAAGAACCGTCTGGGTGCCAAACTGTTGGGTAATCTGTATGTGTATGAAGGTGCTGAGCACAAGCATGAAGCTCAGTCTCCGAAGTTAATCGATATTAATTCACTTAAATAATCAAGCATGGAAGTAGTAAATGCATTAGGCAGACGTAAAAGCGCAGTTGCTCGTGTTCTCGTTAGCGAAGGTACAGGAAAGATTACTATTAACAAGAGAGACCTTGCACAGTACTTTCCATCTCCTATTCTGCAATATGTAGTAAAACAGCCGTTGAATAAATTGGAAGTGGCTGAAAAATATGATATCAAAGTAAATCTGAACGGTGGTGGTTTTACTGGACAGTCTCAGGCTTTGCGTCTGGCTATCGCCCGCGCATTGGTGAAAATCAATCCGGAAGACAAGAAGGCACTTCGTGCAGAAGGTTTCATGACTCGTGATTCACGTGAGGTTGAACGTAAGAAACCGGGTCGTCCGAAAGCACGCCGCAGATTCCAGTTCAGTAAACGTTAATTTGAGTTCTTAGTTTTTAAGTTTGTTAGTTCTTTAGTTTATAAGGCTTGTATGGAGGCTTAAACTCACAAAACTTAAAATCTTAAAAACTCAAAAACTTAAAAAGGCGTTTAGTATCTAAACTGTCTGGACTCTTCCTGCAAGGGGTTTGTGGAGAGACTACCCGGCAGTTGGTTCATTACAAACAAAAAAGAAAGTAAACGATTAAACAATTAAAACATGTCAAGAGTAAATTTTGATACTTTATTGGAGGCTGGTTGCCACTTCGGACACTTGAAAAGAAAGTGGAACCCTGCAATGGCTCCTTATATCTTTATGGAACGCAACGGAATACATATCATCGACCTGAACAAAACCGTTGCCAAAGTTGACGAAGCTGCTGAAGCTTTGAAACAAATTGCAAAATCAGGAAAGAAGATCCTGTTCGTTGCTACTAAGAAACAAGCAAAACAGATTGTAGCAGAAAAAGCTGCATCTGTAAACATGCCTTACGTTATCGAGCGTTGGCCGGGCGGTATGCTGACCAACTTCCCTACTATCCGCAAGGCTGTAAAGAAAATGGCTACTATTGATAAGCTTACCAACGACGGTACATATGCAAACCTTTCGAAGAGAGAAATCCTTCAGATTTCACGTCAGCGTGCCAAATTGGAAAAGAACCTGGGTTCTATCGCTGACTTGACTCGTCTGCCGTCTGCATTGTTCGTGATTGACGTGATGAAAGAAAACATCGCTGTCCGCGAAGCAAATCGTTTGGGTATTCCTGTATTTGGTATCGTAGATACTAATTCAGATCCGAACAATGTGGATTATGTAATCCCTGCTAATGACGATGCAACAAAATCTATCGAAGTGATTCTTGATGCTTGCTGCGGTGCCATGGCTGAAGGTTTGGAAGAAAGAAAAGCTGAAAAGGTAGATATGGAAGCTGCCGGTGAAAATGCTCCGAAAGCTCCGAAGAAGAAAGCTGCCAAGGCTCGTATGGACAAGGCTGAGCAAGATGCCATCAATGCATCAAAGGCTGCTGCGTTCATCTCTAAGGAAGACGAAGAAGCTTAAATATAATTTTTAATTGAGAGTTGAGAGTTGAAAGTTGAGAGTTACTAAATAAAGCGATTCTCAATTCTCTGTTCTCAGCTCTCAATTTGCATTAGAACGATTATTATTCATTTAAATAAAACAAGATTATTATGGCTGTAAGTATGGCTGATATCACCAAGCTCCGTAAAATGACAGGAGCTGGTATGATGGACTGTAAAAACGCTTTAACAGAATCTGAAGGCGATTTCGATAAAGCAATGGAAATTATCCGTAAAAAAGGACAGGCAGTAGCTGCAAAACGTTCTGACCGTGAAACTTCAGAAGGTTGTGTACTGGCTAAGTCTACCGGTGATTATGCTGCAATGATTGCCTTGAAATGTGAAACCGACTTCGTTGCCAAGAATGCTGATTTCGTAGCATTGACTCAGGCTATTCTGGATGCTGCTATTGCAAACAAATGCCAGACTTTGGATGAAGTGAAAGCTTTGCCGATGGGTAATGGTACGATTGCAGATGCAGTGGTAGAACGCAGTGGTGTGACTGGCGAAAAGACCGAGTTGGATGGTTACAATTTCGTATCGGGTGCTTGTACCGCCGTTTACAATCACATGAACAAGAACCAGCTTTGTACAATCGTTGCTTTCAACAAAGTATGCGATGCACAGGTGGCTCACGAAATCTGCATGCAGATTGCAGCTATGAACCCGATTGCTATTGATGAAGACGGCGTTCCCGAAGCTGTGAAACAAGAAGAAATCAACGTAGCCGTTGAAAAGACAAAGGCTGAACAAGTGCAGAAAGCGGTAGATGCAGCTTTGAAGAAAGCCGGTATCAATCCTGCTCACGTAGACAGCGAAGAGCATATGGAAAGCAACATGGCTAAGGGTTGGATTACAGCCGAAGATGTAGCCAAAGCAAAAGAAATCAAAGCGACAGTTGCTGCCGAGAAATCGGCCAACTTGCCTCAGGCTATGATTGAAAATATTGCGAAAGGCCGTTTGGGCAAATTCTTGAAAGAAGTTTGCTTGCTGAAGCAGGAAAGCATCATGGACCCGAAAAAGACGGTTGCAGAAGTATTGAAAGCTGCAGATCCGGAATTGGTGGTAACAGAATTCAAACGCTTCACTTTGCGTGCTGAATAATTGTTGTAGTTAAAGATTTTAAGAGCTGTCTTCAATATTTGAGAGGGCAGCTCTTTTTTATGCGAAATCTGTTTCTATATTCTTGTCGATGGAATCTCATCGGATATAAGGATTTGTCCGTCGTTTCATTTCATTTTGCACACTTACTTATGATTGCATTGGAAAAGGCAATTAATCATTTAGCCAGTCCTATATTACTGGGATTGCAGTTTTGATGCGTCAGGATTGCAGTCCTATATCTATTAGGACTGCAGTCCTAGTATATTAGGATTATGCGAGGACTGGTATGCATCTTGCTACGCAATCGGCTTATGCAGGAAAAGCAAATGGTAAGGTGAGGGTATTATTTCCGTATCCTCGGCAAATTTTTATCAAATAAGCTGTTCTTGAATTTATCGTCCAAAGCACGCACGAAAACGGATACATTAAGCCAAGAAAAACTTTTTGTCGAAATTCAAAACAGTTTCTTGGCCTTCTTTCTTTACCGCCTTCTATTCTGTTTCTTTTTCTGCTAATTGTTTCCGGTATTGTTTGGGAGAAACTCCAATGTAGCGCTTTACGTATTTCCCGAAGAAAGACATGTTGGGGAAGTCCAGCTCGTTGACGATTTCCTTGATACTTTTTTCTGATTTCTTCAACATGTAGAGTACATCCTTGATGACGTATTGGTTGATGATGTCGGAAGCGGTTTCTCCGGATATCTCCTTGCATACGGCAGAGAGGTATTTGGGCGTGACGTGCAGCATGTCGGCATAAACCGCTACCATCCGCGGTTTGGGATACGATGAGACAAGCAGGTGCAGGAACTCTTTGAACAGCCGTCCGCTGGAAGAATAGGTAGGCGTTGCGAATTTCCCGAAGCGTTCCATGGCGTCATGAAATTCGTAAAGGAATGACTGTATCAGCGAGTCGACGATTTCTTTTTGATGGCGTAGCGGAGTTCCGGTCAGTTTCGAACGGAGCAAGTCATAATACTGGCGAAACATGTCGGCTTCTTCGGGTTTTAGCGTGAGGATGGGGTTCTGTTCCAGGTATTTCAGGATATCCCAGCTGTTGTTCGAAATTACTGCAAGCTGGCTGATGTATTCTGGCGACATGCAGATGCAGCGGAACTGTAAGTCTGCACTGACCATACTTTTTTCCAATATGATGTTGGGGTGGCAGATGAGCAGGTCGTATTCGTTCATCGTATAGGCTTCGCCGTTGATGTAGAGCGAGGCTCTCCCTTTGATGCAGAGGGCAGCTATGATGAATTCTACTCTGACGGCATTGGTTTGGCCTAATGTATGTAAGTCATCGATAAGGGCGAGCCGGTTGTCGCAATAGGTAGCGATGTGTTCTTTCGCTACTGTGTTCAGATTTCCTTGTGTGATATCCATGTTCTTATTTTCTTTTGTTTGCTGTGGCAAAATAAGTCATTATTTCTTGAAAAGACCTGATTCCAATCTCTTGAAGACTGTTCTGTTTGTCTTATTTGGCTGTATTGTTGGAAAATAGAACATTTATCAAGGAAAATAAAGCCATGTAATTTGGACTAAACTTGTTTCCTTTGCGCAGAATTTTAAAACAGTAACTATGGACAAAAAGGTTATTTTGCCGGTGTGCGCCGCTGTACTCTTGCTTGCAGGATGCGGTCAGGAAGAACAGCAGAAGACGCAAGATGTGGTTAAGGTAAAAACAATGCAGGTCGCTCCGGCGGCGATTGAAGGCACGCGTTGCTTTTCGGGTACGGTAGAAGAAACGTCAGGCACGCCGCTCAGCTTTCCGGTAATGGGAACGGTAGAGGCTGTTCATTTCCGGTTGGGTGACCGGATAGGGAAGGGGCAGCTTCTGGCTTCGGTAGACCCAACGTCGATGCAGAGCAGTTATGATGCGGCAAAAGCCACGCTGGTGCAGGCGGAAGATGCCTATCGGCGTATGAAAGAACTGCACGACAAAGGCAGTTTGCCCGAGATACAGTGGGTAGAGGTGCAGAGCAAACTCCAGCAGGCACGCTCGATGGAAGAAGTGGCGCAGAAGAACTTGAAGGACTGTAAGCTGTACGCACCCTTTAGCGGTGTGATAGCTGATAAGTCGGTAGAGGTAGGGCAGAACGTAGTGCCCGGCATGGCAGTGGGTAAGTTGGTGGGAGTGAGCCAGCTGAAAGTGAAGATAGCGGTGCCCGAAGCCGAGATAGGCAGCATCGCCTTGCGCCAGCAGGCGGTCATCAAAGTGCCTGCGCTGGGAGATAAGGTGTTCGCAAGTGTGGTGAGCGAGAAAGGCATTGTTGCCAATCCGATGTCGCGCTCTTACGAAGTGAAGCTGGATGTGACGGATACCGATGGTTCTCTGATGCCGGGCATGGTAGCAGAAGTCAGTCTGGCGGGTGGAAACGCAGGAGCACAGGTGGTGATACCGGCACGTATCGTGCAACTTGATGAACAGAACTGTTCGTTCGTATGGGTAGACAATCAAGGTGTTGCAGAAAAGCGGGTGATTGCCTGCGGCGATTTTTCCGGAAACGGGGTCATTGTCACTTCCGGGCTGAATGCCGGCGACCGCATCATTGTGGAAGGCCAGCAGAAGGTATGCAACGGAACAATTATAAATGAAGAATGAAGAACGAAGAATGAAGAATATGCTGTTTTCATTCTTAGAAGCTGTTTTGAATTTATCGTGCGATGATTTGGGATGAGTTTTTGAGGCATTTTCGCTTCTGTGATGAGGAAGATAGCGGGCTATCTGACGAAGAACAGGAGCGGAAAGGACCAAAAAATCGCCCAAAGCACACACGAAAAAGGATACATCAAGCCAAGAAAAATTTTTTGGAGAAATTCAAAACAGCTTCTTAATATAAGAGACTTATGGAAAAGAAGAAACGTAACTTTGTGGAATGGGCGATGCACTACCGGCAGATTGTTATTCTTGTAGTGACCTGTCTGGTGGCATTCGGTGTGTACAGTTTGCCCGAAATGCGTAAGAATGAGTTTCCCGACTTTACCGTGCGGCAGGGAGTCGTGGTAGCTGTGGCTCCCGGAAATACGGCGCAGGAAATGGTAGAGCAGGTTACCAAACCGCTGGAAGAATACATTTTCACTTACAAGGAAGTAAAAAAGGAGAAAACTTTTTCGAAAAGCCGCGACGGCATTGTTTACATACAGGTGGAGCTGAACGATGACCTGACGAACAAAGACGAGTTCTGGAGCAAGTTCAAGCACGGCGTGTCGCAGTTCAAGGCGCAACTGCCCGGCAACGTGCTGGCACTGGTGGTGCAAGACGATTTCGGCGATACTTCCGCCCTGCTGATTACGATGGAGAGCGAAGACAAGACCTATCGCGAACTGGATGACTATATGGACTTACTGCAAGGTCGCCTGCGCCGCATCAACTCCGTAGGACGCATGACGGTGAGCGGGATGCAGAACGAACAGATATCGGTTTATCTTGACCACGACCGTCTTTCGAAGTACGGGCTGAACGAACAGACGCTCGCCCTCAGCCTGATGCAGAAAGGCTTTATTACCGGCGGAGGGCGCGTGAAGAACGGCACGATGGTAGAGCCTATCTACGTCAGCCGCTCACTCAATACCGTGCGCGATGTGCAGGAACAAATAGTCTATACCGATCCGCAGGGCAACACCGTGCGGCTGAAAGACGTGGCACGGGTGGTGCGCGAATATCCCGACCCCGACAGCTACATCACCAATAACGGCCGCAAGTGCCTCCTGCTCTCCGTCGAGATGAAGAAGGGGCAGAACATCGTGGCAATGGGCGATGAAATCAACAAGGTGCTGGACGAGTTTCAACAGGAATTGCCGACGGATGTCAGCATCTTCCGCATTACTGACCAGCCGAAGGTGGTGGACGACAGTGTGTCGAACTTCCTGCACGAACTCATCATTGCTATCGTGGCGGTGGTCATCGTGGTGATGCTCCTGCTGCCCTTGCGTGTGGCATTGGTGGCTGCATCTACCATCCCGATTACCATATTCATCTCACTGGGGCTGTTTTATGCTTTCGGTATCGAGTTGAATACCGTGACGTTGGCTGCGTTGATAGTCACGTTGGGTATGATTGTGGATAACTCCATTGTCATCATCGACAGCTACTTGGAGAAGCTGGGCGAAGGGATGTCACGCTGGCATGCTTCCATCTACAGTACCATGCACTTCCTCAAGTCCATTTTCTCCGCTACGCTCGCCATCAGCATCACGTTCTTCCCGTTTCTGTTTACGTTGACGGGTATGCTGAACGAGTTCGTGCTGAGTTTCCCGTGGGCGGTTTCCATCGTGTTGGGCGTGTCGTTGCTCGTGGCTACGCTACTTGTGCCTTTCATGCAGTTCTGGTTTATCCGCAAGCCTATGGGAGTAAAGGTGAATAAAGACGGCAAGAAGCCGTTCAACTTCCTCGACCTCTTGCAGAAACATTACAACTGGCTGTTCGGCAAGTGCTTCGCTCATCCCAAGATAACGGTGGCTGTCGGCGTGGTTTCTATCGTGGTGGGTGCTGTGATGTTGGCTGGTTTGCCCCAACGTATCCTGCCTGTGGCAGACCGCAACCAGTTTGCCGTGGAGATATACCTCCCTACAGGTACGGATGTGGATGTGACGGCACAGGTGGCGGACAGCATGGAACACATCTTGAGCCAAGATCCGCGTGTGGTCAGCATCGCCTCTTTCAAAGGATGCGCCTCGCCCCGTTTCCAGACGGCATACGCACCCCAAATACCTGGCACCAACTATGCACAGTTCATCGTAAACACTACCGGTGTGAAGGACACCGAGGCACTTTTGGCGGAATACACACCGAAGTACACCGAATACTTTCCCGGTGCCCGCGTGCGTTTCAAGCAATTAAGCTATAGCGAGGCTGTCTATCCCATCGAGGTGCGTCTTAGCGGTGAAGATTTGAGTATGGTGAAGCAAGATGCGCAGACCGTGCTCGAAGTCCTAAAGCGGATGCCGGGACTTATCCTTGTGCAGACCGATTTCAACGAGCCGTTGCCTGCCATTGCCGTCAATCTGAAAGAAGACGAGGCAACCCGCTTAGACGTGACCAATCTGGGGCTGGAGTCTACCCTTGCCATGCGTTATGGAGACGGGTTGGCGATAGCTAATGTATGGGAGGGTGATTACGACATTCCCGTCAAGCTGAAAAGCGAGAAGGCGGATCGTGCCTTGCCTGTTGAGGTGAAGGACGAACTGATACCTGTTGCTGCCGGACTTGCTGATGTGCCTTTGCGGCAGGTAGCCGATGTGGTGCCCACGTGGAAGGAGGGACAGGTAGTGCGTCGCAACGGAATCTACACCGCTACCGTGCAGGCTGACTTGGCTGTCGGAGAAAATGCCCTGAAAATGACTGCCAGGGTGCAGGAGATGATGAAAGGTGTCGAACTGTCTGAGGGGGTGACGGTCAGCTACGGCGGTGAGATGGAGAAAACCGGTGAGATGATGCCGCAAATCATGGGCGGACTGATGTTGGCAGTTGCCATCATCTTTTTCATCCTTCTGACTCATTTCCGCAAGATCAGCATTGCCTTGCTTATTTTCGGCAGCATGACACTCTGTGTCTTCGGTACTGCCTTTGGCGTATGGATTCAGGGCGTAGACTTCAGCATCACAGCTATTCTAGGCGTAGTGAGCCTCATGGGTATCATTGTGCGTAACGGTATCATCATGATAGACTATGCCGAGGAGTTGCGTGCCACGGAGCACATGACTGCCAGCGAAGCTATCTATCATTCCGCCCTGCGGCGTATGCGTCCTATCTTCCTCACGTCGGCTGCCGCCTCGATGGGTGTTATCCCGATGATACTGGGCAAGTCGAGCCTGTGGATGCCGATGGGTACGGTCATTTGTTACGGTACACTCATCACGATGTTGTTCATTCTTACTGTCTTGCCGTGCTTGTACCTGCTTACTTTCCGGGGCAGCAGCAAGAAACGTGAAAAATGGGATGCCTTGGAGCAACAGTGATCCCCTTGTTAGGGTGTTGATGATATCCCATGTATGGGGTCGGATACACCTTATATTATATATAGAATGCAAAACAGAAATTGAATATCCGCAAACATCTCCTGTAGGGACGTATTGCATACGCCCGAATGCGCAACTAATCCACGTGGATGTTTTCAGGGCGTATGCGATACGCCCCTACAGGGCAATTGGGTAAAATGCGGATATTCATTAAACAGAAATAACGTTGAAAGATGAAACATACAAGTAAATGCTTTTTGATGGTTTGGGTATGGGGCTGCATGGCTGCCCCGCTTGCCGCCCAGCAGGTTTACACACTGGACGAATGTATAGAAAGCGCTTTGCTGAACAATGCCCGTATGAAAAATGCCGCCAATGACCTTGCTTCCGCACGCCACGAGCGCAAGGAGGCGTTCACCAACTATTTCCCCAGCATCAGTGCTACGGGCGGAGGTTTCCTGTCCTCCACCCACTTGTTGGGTATGGAGATGGGACCCGGTATGTCGTTGGGATTGATGAAGGATGGTCTAGTGGGTGGCGTTACCGCTTCGATGCCCCTCTTTACCGGAGGTCAGATTGTGCAAGGCAACAAACTCTCTGAGGTGAACGTGGAGAAATACCGCCTCTTGGGCAGGCAGGCGGAGAACGAAGTGAAGCTCACCGCCGAGCAATATTACTGGCAGGTGGCGATGCTGAAGGAGAAGCTCCGCACGCTGCACGTGGTGGAGGCGCAGCTGGCGGAAATCCTGAAGGATGTGGATGCCGCCGTGCAGGCAGGTGTGACCAACCGTAACGACCTGCTTCAGGTGCAGCTGAGGCAGAACGACACGCGCAGCACACGCATCAATGTAGAGAACAGCCTCGCCTTGTCGCGCCGTCTGTTGGCGCAATACATCGGTACGCCGGGTGACAGTGTGGATGTAGACTTCGTAGTGGCAGACTCGCTACCCGAACCGCCCGATGCGCTTTATCGTCGTCCCGATGAGTCGCTTGCCCTTACTCCCGAATACAACCTGTTGCAGGCAAAGCTGAAGGCAAGCCGCATTGAGCGGAAGATGACGCTTGGCAAGCAATTGCCTACGGTAGCGATAGGCGGCGGATTTGTTTATGATAACCTGCTGGACCGCGACCGCAATTATTGGGTGGGCTTCGCTACGGTAAGCGTGCCTCTGAGCGGCTGGTGGGAAGGCAGCCATAGTCTGAAGCGCAGCAAGCTGGCGGTGCGTACCGAGGAAAACAACCTGCGCAACGGCAGCGAACTGCTGGTCATTAACATGCAGAACACATGGAATGCCGTGACCGATGCCTATAAGCAAGTACGTATAGCTATCGAGAGTATCGGGCAGTCGGCAGAGAACCTTCGTCTGCAGACCGACTACTATCATGCCGGTACCTGCACCATGAGCGACCTGCTGGAGGCGCAGACTCTTTTCCAGCAAAGCCGCGACCGATATGTGGAAGCATATGCACAATATGCAGTGAAGAAGCGTGAGTATTTGCAGTCAACAGGACGTTGACGGTCAGGAACGTAATGGCTTTTTAACCAAAAATTCTGATGAAAGGAACATTGCTTTTCACAAAGAAACCTTAACTTTGTGTGCAATTAAATTAGAACCAGCTAAAATTTCGTATTATGGACAAAACAACAATTGGAACAAATGCAGGCATTGTCTGGCGCACGATAAACAGTAGCGGCAGATCCTGGAAGTATGAAGAGTTGAAGAAAGAAACACAACTTTCCGACCGCGATCTGAATGCGGCTATCGGATGGTTGGCGCGTGAGAATAAGATTGAATTTGACTCCGAAATGCCCGATGGCGAAGAAGTGATGCACGTAGAGATGAACGTGTACTTTTGAAAACAAAGACACAATGAATAGTCCGGTTTGTGAATTGTATAAATCGGGCTATTTTTTATTTATGCGTATCGCACACTCATGGCACAGAACCTACTTCTTCTGTGCCAGTGGCATAAACTCCAAAGGCCCCCTCAAACGAACATAAGTGATACGACCGACTCACTTATGTGAAACGCCCGGGTTACTTATGTTAAACGATCCACTCACTTATGTTCATCAGAAGGTATGCTTGAACGCATGTCAAACCAAGAAAACTTTTTGTAGAAATTCGAAACTGTTTCTTATTTTGTTTGTGTGTAGCCTTCAGTGTGCAATATGTCTATAAGGCGTTGTTTCATATCGCCTTGTATCAAGATTTCTCCGTCTTTTACAGAACCGCCTGTTCCGCATTTTGTCTTGAGAAGCTTGCCTAAAGCATTCAGGTCGGTTTCGGTGCCGATGAATCCTTTGATTACGGTTACGGTTTTTCCTCCTCTTCCTTTCCGCTCGATGTTGACACGCAAAGGTTGCCGGTTTTTCTCAAGGGTAGGTGTCTCTTCTTCACCTGTTTCTTCGTACTTGAAATCAGGATTTGTGGAGTATACAATGTTCAGCCGGTCTTTCCAATCGTTCTTTTTCATGTGTGATGGTTTAGAATGTGTCCAAAGTTAAGTACATTTTTCAATATTCGTGTAATATTTACAAATAAATCGCTTATTTTTGCGGAAAGAGAATAATCGATTAACTGAAGTTGGATGGCAATATGTACGCATAAAAATACAGACAAGGTTCCGGAACCTACCTTGAGGCGGCTTCCTTGGTATCTTTCGTGTGCGAAGCTGATGCGGGAGAAAAATGAAAGGTTTGTTTCGTCTACCCAGATTTCGAAACAAATCAATATCGATGCGTCGCAAATAGCGAAAGACCTTTCGTATGTAGACATTGCCGGACGTACAAGGGTAGGTTATGAAATAGATGTATTGGTCCGGGTGTTGGAGGACTTTTTGGGATTTACCAATCTGCATCGTGCTTATTTGTTTGGTGTCGGAAGCCTGGGTGGTGCTTTGTTGCGCGATTCGGGTCTGGTGCATTTCGGCTTGCAGATAGTGGGAGCATTCGATATCAATCCCGACTTGGTGGGCACCGAAATCAACGGCATTCCTATTTATCATACCGATGAGTTTGAAGCACGTATGCAGATTGACCTCGTAAATATCGGTGTGCTGACAGTACCTATTTCCATATCGCAGGAGATAACCGACAAGATGGTGGCTGGGGGCATCAAGGCAGTGTGGAACTTTACTCCTTTCCGTATCCGGGTGCCCGAACATATCGTGGTGCAGAACACATCGTTGTATGCTCATCTGGCGGTGATGTTTAATCGGTTGAATGAGATGAATACTTGAACTCACTACAGATTGCACAGATTTTTAAGCCGGAGTGCAAAAGCAGAGATACGGTCTTTATTCTTTTATCTGTGTAATTTATGGTGAAAAGAAAAATATGTATGAAGATTATAGCAGTAGGAATGAATTATCCGTTGCATTGCAAAGAACTGCACGCCACGGAACCTTTGCCGGAAGAACCGGTCATCTTTATGAAGCCAGATTCGGCTCTTTTGAAAGACAGCAAACCTTTTTTTATTCCTGATTTTTGCCGGCAGGTAGATTATGAGACGGAACTGGTAGTGCGTATCTGCCGGTTGGGAAAGAATATAGCCGAGCGTTTTGCCTGCCGTTATTACGATGCCGTAACGGTGGGCATTGATTTTACGGCACGCGATTTACAACACCGGTTTCGTGCAGAAGGTAAACCGTGGGAGCTTTGCAAAGGTTTCGACAATTCGGCGGCTATCGGCGATTGGGTTCCGGTGGAGCAATTCCCCACAATTCAGAATATCCGTTTTCACCTTGATATTGACGGACAGACGGTGCAACAGGGAAACACGTGTGATATGATTTTCACGGTCGACCGGATTATTGCTTATGTGAGCCGGTTCTGTACGTTGAAAATAGGCGACTTGCTCTATACAGGTACTCCAGTCGGGGTAGGACCGGTAGCGATAGGCAATCATTTGGAAGGATATTTGGAAGACAGGAAAGTATTAGATTTCAATATACGATGAAGATACGTACAGGATTCGGATTTGATGTTCACCGTCTGGTGGAAGGACGTGATTTGTGGTTGGGTGGAATTTTGGTCCCGCATACTTTGGGCTTGTTGGGGCATTCAGATGCCGATGTATTGATTCATGCCATTTGTGATGCTTTGCTTGGAGCAGCCAATATGCGCGATATCGGGTATCATTTCCCGGATTCGGCAAGTGAATTTGAAAATATTGATAGTAAAGTGTTGCTTCGGAAAACTGTTGGACTCATAGCATCGAAAGGATATCGCATCGGGAATATCGATGCCACGGTATGTGCCGAGCGTCCGAAACTGAAAAACTACATCCCACAGATGCAGAAAGTGTTGGCAGAGGTAATGAACATTGATGTGGATGATGTGTCCATCAAGGCGACCACAACCGAGAAATTGGGCTTTACCGGTCGTGAGGAAGGCATCTCGGCGTATGCCGTAGTGTTGATTTCGAAGGATTGATTTTTGAACACAGATATACGGAGGCACAGAGAGTTTTTTATTCTTCTCTGTGTCTCCGTGTTGGGGGCGTAAGTGAAACAAAAAACTTGTCACCTTGCCAACTATACTTCGATGCCTTGAAAATCAGAGCAGCAAACCGGCAGAGAGCAGGATGCCGAAGAAAAACATGTTGCGGGAAGTTTCACCTAAAATAGCGTTCAGGGCCTTGCCTTTGCCGATGCGTGCCATACGGACTGTGGTAAGGATGTGTATCAGCAGGTAGAGCTCGGGTAGGATGCTTGCCCATAGTTTTCCTTGACCAACAAAATAAAAGCAAAGCCAGCAGGCTGTCAGCCCCAATAGGAAATAGACGATAAGTCCTGTTTTTGCTCCGAAGCGGACTACCAGCGTGCGCTTGCCACTGATGGCATCTTGTTCGCGGTCGCGGAAATTATTTACCATCAGCAGGGTGTCTATCACCAGTCCACAGGCTAGTGAAGCGATGGTGACAGAGCCGTTCCACGTGTGTGCCATTACATAATATGTGCATCCTACAGGCACGAAGCCAAAAAACACCAGTACCAGTATATCGCCCCATCCGTGGTAGGCCAGGGTGGTATAGAGGTAAGCGAACACCAGACAGGCAATGCCCACCGGAATCATCTCCCATCCGCTATAGTAAAGCAGGCAAAGTCCGCACAGGGCTGCCAGTGCAGTGGTGAGGAGGATGCCTTTCTTCATGTTTTGAGGCGTTATCCAGCCTTGTGCACAGGCACGTTCCGGTCCAAGACGGTCTTCGCGGTCGCTTCCTTTCAGAAAATCGTATAAATCGTTGATGAAGTTGGCATCTATTTGCATCAGGAAGGCAAACAGGAAACACAGAATGGCTGGAGTAGCCTGAAAATGTCCGTGTGCTTCTGCCAAGGCACATCCTATCATCACCGGGATGGATGCTGCCGTCAGGGTCTTGGGACGTGCAGCCAGTATCCAGGCTTGAAGTGAGTTGGGTTTTACATCTTCGTTCATAGCTTGTTTCATATTATGGGTTTCATTACAGAGAACAGAGATACACAGAGGGGTATTGGGGAAACGCTGGTTAGGCTTATTCCCTCTGTGTATCTCCGACTCTTTATGGTAGATAATCATTTATTCGACAACGCGTCTTCTATCAGTGCCTGCAGGTTTTCGTAATGACTCTTGGCAATGCCGGTCGTTTGGGCGGCTGCGCTTTTCACAATACGTTGCAAGGCGATAAGTTCTCCGCGGGCAATAGCCGGAGATTCCGAGTAACTCAGGCGGCGGTTCGCTTTTTCGGCTGCTTCTTCTTGTGCTTTGTCTAAAAGTCCTATTAAATCTTTTATGTAGGCTTTTTGCATATTCCGGCGGAAAATATCCGAACGCGACGGATTGTTCCAAATAGTCGTGTGCAGGTCGGCGAAAAGTTGCGAAGCGGTGTATGCCTGTTTGCCGTTCAAGGCTTCGTTTTCGCTCATCTTGTCGAACGTGTTCTTGTTGAGCAGACGGGCAAGGATATTTGATTGGAGCGAGCAGATAGCGTTGACAGGCAAGATGCGCGCTTTAGCTATCAAGTCACGGTCGATAAGCCATGTGGGTGTGGTAAAGAGCTGTTCGTTAAGGAAAGCTACGGCACGCCGTTGGATGTCGGCAGGTACGAACTCGCGTGCTACGGCATTGGTCTGTTCTACGGTGATGGGAGTAGAATAGATTCCTGCCACGTTTTTTGCCACGTGTCCCATATAGCGTGCCAGCTGGTTGATTACTTGTGTATAGATTTCAGCGGCACCGGCATACGATTTATTGGGTTCATGACTCCATTTTTCTATTTGCGGTACAATCCGTTTCAGATTTTTGATACCGTATGCACTTGCCAGCATTGAGTCGTCTCCCAAGTCTTCACTTTGGTTTCGAGGATCATTAGGGTCTGATTCCGTGCCAAAAGTATAACGTATGTCTTCGTTCAGCTTGGCGATGATGGAGCTGTTGGAGTAATCTGTTTCTTCTTCGGGAGTCTTAAACCGGGGAAGCCAGCGGTAGCCCCATTCGATTGCCCATTTGTCGTATATACCGATACGTGGAAAAATACCCTTTCGTGTGATGCTGTCTTCAGGTTGTGCTACGTAGTTGAAGCGTGCATAGTCCATGATGGAAGGTGTATGTCCGTTAGCTTCCACCCATGCCTTGTCGCGGAGTTTTTCTACCGGAACGGTGTGCGAAGAACCGAAGTTGTGGCGTAGTCCGAGGGTATGCCCTACTTCGTGTGAAGAAACAAAGCGGATGAGTTGGCCCATCAGTTCATCATCGAACTGCATTTTCCGGGCAGCTTCATCAATGGTTCCTGCCTGAATCATATACCAGTTGCGCAAGAGGCTCATAACATTATGATACCAATTGATGTGTGTCTCCAGAATTTCTCCGGTACGCGGGTCATTGATGTGCGGTCCGCTGGCATTAGGGATGTCCGAAGGTTTGTAAACGATGGCTGAATGGCGGGCATCTTCCAGACTCCATGAAGGGTCATCGGTGGGGGCTTCTTGGGCATAGATGGCGTTTTTGAATCCAGCTTTTTCGAATGCAACCTGCCAGTCGTTTACCCCTTGTATCAGATAAGGTACCCATTTCTTCGGTGTGGCAGGGTCGATGTAAATGACAATGGGTTTCTTCGGCTCTACCAGTTCGCCGCGCAGATAAGCGGCTTCATCTTTCGGTTCCAGTCGCCAGCGCGTGATGAGTTGTTTGTATTCGATGCCTTGTGGGTTTGAGTCGAAATCGGTATAACGTACGGTGAAATATCCCACACGCGGATCGAACAGGCGTGATTTCATCGGTGTTTCGGGCAGGAGCACCAATGAGCTGTTCAGTTCATAGGTAAGTGGAATGTCCGAACTTCCAGTTTCCAGGAAACCGGCTCCTTCGGCTTTTTTGCGGCTATAAGTCATTACATTGCTTATCTCGATGTTTTGCGGGAAGGCTTTCAGCGTGTCTACATACGAAGCTTCGGCGTTGAGAGCCTGCAAGCCGATATAGTCTTTGTCGCCTTTTTCAAAAGTGAAGAGCGGGTTTTCTTTCTTCAAGTATGTTCCGATGTTGAATACATAACTTCGGTGAAGCGAATCTTTGCGTACACTTTCCAGCTTGAAGCTTGCCACGATGGGCTGGATGTTCGAGTTTAGTACCGACTGGTACATTCCTTCTTTGTCTGCGGAACGTTCGCGATAGGATATTTCGCGTACCAGCAGGTTGTTTTCCGTACCAGTCTCGAAACGTACGACCTTGCTTCCTATGATGTCGCCCGGATAACCCACGCGTGATTTCTGGCGCGAGGCAGGCGCTTTGCTGATGCGGTTTACTATCAGAATGTCGCGCCCGAGCATGGAGTCGGGAATTTCAATGAAATAATTGTTAGCTACCTTGTGTACGGTCAGAAATCCGTGTGTGCTCCTGGCTTTGTCGGTGATGACTTGGCTGTAAGGTTTCAGTCCGTTTTGAGGAGCCGGTTTCTCTACTTTTTCAGTTTGTGCTTTTTTTGCCTTCTTCTTGAATATTTTGGCTTCAGCAGGCGATGAGGCTATCAGGAGAGCCGCCATTATCCATATAGGCAATATTGCTTTTTTCATATGTTTATGGTTGGTTAGAAGATTGATACAGATGTTTCTCTTGAATAATGCGGTATACTTCCGGATGTACGAAATAACGGATATCCCTTCCTTCGGCAAGTGCTTGACGGATGAAGGTGGAGCTGATTTCGAGTAGGGGCGTTTCTACCGCCTTGACTTGTGTGTATGAGGCAGGAATTGTCAGGTCGTATCCACGGCGCGGATAAACTCTGATGGAGTGGTTGCGCAGGATTTCTTCGGGGGCACGCCACTGGGCAAACTTAGCCCAGTTGTCTGCCCCGATGATGAGGATAAAGTCCCGTTCGGGATAAGTCCTGGCAAGTTGTCGTAGCGTATCGACCGTATATGACGGGCGAGGCAGTCCGAACTCGAAGTCGGAAGCACGGAAGTGTGGATATCCGGCTATGGCGGCTTCTACCATTTCCAGCCGGATATAGTCGTCCAGCAGATGATCACCTTTCTTGAATGGGTTTTGTGGTGTTACCAGAAACCATACCTCATCCAGGTCTTCATATTCGCACAAATAATTGGCAAGTGCCAGGTGCCCGATATGAATGGGATTGAATGTCCCTCCGAACAGTCCGGTCTTTATACGAGTTTTTTCCATTTGAAAAAGTTTACTACTTGCCATACGGCTACAAGAAGCATGGCTGCGGCAATGATGTACTGCTGTTTGGCAAGAGCTACGATGCCTACGGCAAGAGCTGCCAATGCTATCACGATAGCTACAATCATTAGGATACTCAGGAGTTTTTTCGGGTCTTTAGGCATAATGTTTGAGCTTTAGTTTAAACTCACCATGGAAGTCTTTTAACTCTTAAGAAGAAGCTGTTTTGAATTTCTCCAAAAATTGATGTATCCGTTTTCGTGTGTGCTTTGGGCGCTAAATTTAAAACAGCTTCTTAATCATTAAATTCTTCCGTGGTAAAAGAGATTTATTTTATTGTGCCAAGAATTTCCGGATAGCTTCCAAGGCTTGGGTTTCGGCTGCCTCCAGATTGTCGTTTACGATGACTAGGTCGAACTTGGGTGCATAACTTAGTTCGAAACTGGCTTTGGCTATCCGGCTTTCTATCGTTTCGGGTGAGTCGGTGCCACGTCCTTCCAGACGTTTGCGCAGTTCGTCTATTGAAGGAGGCTGGATGAATACCGACAAGGCACGTTCTCCGTAGAACTGCTTGATGTTGCATCCTCCTACCACATCCACATCGAAGATGATGTTCTGGCCTTCGGTAAGCTGTTTTTCCACTTGCGATTTCAAGGTGCCATAGAACCGGTCGGGATATACCTCTTCGTATTCTACGAATTCACCGTTGGCAATGCGTCGTTTGAATTCTTCCGGTGTGAGAAAGAAGTATTCCACTCCGTTCTGTTCGGTTCCGCGTGGTGGGCGGCTGGTAGCGGAGATGGAAAATTGCAGGTTCAGGTCTTGTTTCAGCAGGTAGTTGATAATGGTCGATTTACCCGAGCCTGAGGGTGCTGAGAATATGATAAGTTTTCCGTTCATGTTTTTATTCTTTTTTAGTTGACAAGGTAACAGGGTGACAAGTTGACAAGGTTCTGAATAGTTTTACTTAATGGCATTTAAAGCCTTGTCAACTCGTCAACTTGTTACCTTGTCAACTTGCTTTTTACATTACGTTCAACACTTGTTCCTTGATTTGTTCCAGCTCGTCTTTCATCTGCACCACGATGTTCTGCATCTGTGCGTGGTTTGACTTGCTTCCGGTGGTATTGATTTCGCGGCCCATTTCCTGGGCGATGAATCCCAGTTTCTTGCCCTGTCCGTGTCCGCCGGCAAGCGTTTCACGGAAATAGTTCAGGTGATTGGCAAGACGTTGTTTTTCTTCGTTGATGTCCAGCTTTTCAATGTAATATATCAGTTCCTGTTCCAGCCGGTTCTTGTCGTAGTCCACTTTGACCGTCTTTTCCAGTGCATCGGTGATGCGTTCGCGTATTTTGTTCACCCGTTCCTTTTCATAGTTTTCCAGCGTGTGCAAGAGACGTTCGATGTTGTTCACTTTCTCGATGAATTTCTTTTCCAGTGCGGCTCCTTCCTGTTTACGGAAGTCTGTCAGGTGTTGCAGGGCTTCGTCGATGGCTTGGCTGGCTGCTTCCCATTCTTCGTCTGCCAGTTCCTGCACTTCCACCCGTGTCAGGACGTCGGGCATGTGCAATAGCGTGGCAAACCAGTCGTTAGGTACCGGTATGTGATACGTTTCGGCAATGGAAGAAATTTGTTTGTAATAGTTTTCTACCAGTGCAGCATTGATGGGTGTAGCTGTTTCGCCGGCATCTTTCTCTATCCAGATAGAAAAGTCTACTTTTCCCCGTTCCAATGTTTTGGCAATGCGGTTGCGTATTTCCATTTCCTTTTCGCGGTAGAGTGGGGCGATGCGTGTCGACAGGTCAAGTGCCTTGCTGTTGAGAGATTTGATTTCAACGTTTATTTTTTTGTCTCCGAATGTTACGGTCGCTTTGCCGTATCCGGTCATTGATTGTATCATACGGTTCGATTTTGTTAAGTCTTGCAAAGATAGGGAATCTCTGCCAACCTGCCAAATCTCTCTCCCCGTCTAACAGGGCAAACGCATCTAATTTTTACTAATTTTTGCAGAGCACCGTTCCCTGCACGTACGTCTTCGGGATTCCCAAACAGTTTGCGCGAAATGGCAAAGTAAGTATATCTTCATTTTTTTATACCTTTGCTGCCGTTATGATAGCTAAGAAACAAATTGTAAGTGATGCCGATTTCGGGCAGATATTCATCGTGACCCGCCGTACGGTGCGCAATGTCACGATGCGGATGAAAGAAGACGGGCTGCATGTCACCACGCCTCCTTTCCGGAGCGTGAAAGCGTTGCTCGACGTAATCCGCCCTTTCCGTGAGCGCTTGCTGAAGTTGAAGGCAGATGTGTCTCCCAAGCCTTTCGATTGGGATTATAGGCTGGAGGCGGAGTGCTTCCGGTTGTGGCTCGAACCCAGCCGGCTGAAGCATTTCACCGTGCGCTCCGCCGAAGAGGGAGTAAAGATTTGTTGTCCCGAAGATACTGACTTTTCGGACAAACGGGTACAGACGTTGGTGCGGAATGCCATAGCCCGTGCCTTGAAGAAACGGGCGGAAGAGTATCTGCCTCCGTTGGTGGCATGTTGGGCAGAACGGTACGGATTGTCGTATCGGACGGTGAAGATTACCAAGGCACGCTCCCGGTGGGGAAGTTGCTCGTCGGAACGTCATATCAGCCTGTCGTATTACCTGCTGCTGCTCCCGGCGCATCTGATGGATTACGTCATCCTGCACGAACTAGCACACACCCGTGAGATGAACCACGGTCCCCGCTTCTGGGAGTTGCTCGACCGGATGACGGAAGGGCGTGCGCTGGCATTGCGCAAGGAGTTGCGTGCATATCGTCCGGTGTTTTGAGCTTGTTGTGCCTTGCTGTTGATGTATGTCAAAAAATGCGTATGCTTTGTGTTCCCAGCCGTTTATGTTTGATGAATTTCCTTTACCTTTGCATTCGTTTTGAATATTCACCACAGATTACACAGATTAAATCAATTATAAAATCTGTGTAATCTGTGGTGAAAAAACACAATCAGGATAATCCGTATGAAGAAAAGTTTGATGGCATTGGCTTCCGGCACGCTGGGCTTAGGAATTGCCGAGTTTGTAATGATGGGCATTCTGCCCAATGTGGCCCATGATTTGGGCATTTCTATCCCACAGGCAGGACACTTTATTTCGGCATACGCCATTGGGGTGTGCGTAGGTGCTCCGTTGACCGTGGTGGTGGCACGTACCCGTCCGTTGAAGCAGATATTGTTGGGACTGGCGATGATTTACATCGTAGGGAATCTGTTCGCTTCGGTGTCGGTGAATTATTGGATGTTGCTCCTGATGCGCTTCGTTTCGGGATTGCCCCACGGGGCATTCTTCGGCGTAGGTTCCATCGTGGCGGAACGGGTGGCGGATAAAGGAAAAGCTTCGCAGGCGGTAGCGTTGATGATAGCGGGGATGACCATTGCCAACCTCTTCGGAGTTCCTTTCGGCACGTTGTTGAGTAACCTGTTTTCGTGGCGCTTTCCTTTCGTGTTCAATGCCCTTTGGGGAGTCTTGATATTCTATCTGATTTGGCGTTGGATTCCGTATATGCCCGCTCTGCCCGATGTAGGGTTGAAAGGTCAGTTCCGTTTCCTGAAGCGGCTGGCACCGTGGCTGATTATCCTGACTACGATGTTCGGCAACGGGGGCATCTTCTGCTGGTTCAGCTATGTCACACCGCAGATGATTCACGAAGCAGGTTTCTCGCCCCATTCGATGACTGCCGTGATGATGCTTGCCGGGCTGGGCATGACCATCGGTAATCTGGTGGGAGGCAAGTGCGGCGACCTTTACGGGCTGGCTCCGGTAATCCGTGTCACGCAGATGGTGATGGTATTGTCATTGCTGGGCATCTTCTTCTTTACCCGCAATCCGTACCTGTCCGTCATCCTGATGTTTGTCTGCACGGCTTGCCTCTTTGCGGTCTCTCCTCCTCAGCAATTATTGCTTTTGCAGAACTCGCGCGGTTCGGAGATGATGGGAGCGGCGTGTGTGCAGATCGCTTTTAACCTGGGCAATGCCGTGGGTGCCTATCTGGGCGGATTGCCGATAGACGCCGGTATGGGTTACCGTTATCCGTCGCTGGTAGGTGTCTTCATCGTGCTTCTGGGGCTGGGGTGCATCTCGGTGTATGTGAGACGGTATGGAAAGAGTGCCATCGGATGATAATACGGTTTTTTCTGCCCTTCGTTTCTTTTGCTTTTCAGATAGATGTCTTAACTTAGGAGCTGTAATCCAAAAAAAGTTATAGCATGATGAAGAAAAGAATTTGTTGGGTATTGTTCGTTTGTCTGTGTTTTACGCTGGGATGGGCACAATCTGTCCGTTCGTACCGGCAGGCAGAGGATAGTTTGACTGTGGTGTTATCGGAAGGGGAAATCCGACTTTATCCGTTGGCAGACAATGCCGTACGTGTGAAATATGTGCGTCAGGAGCCTGTGTTGCCCGATTGGGTGTATGTGGGGAATGACAAGCCGGCCTGGTCGGTGAAGGAAACCGGTGAAGAAATTACGTTGGGTTTGCCCGGACTGGTGGTACGGATAGACAAGGAAAAAGGAACGCTTGCTTATTTTACGCCAGAAGGGAAACCGATATTGCAGGAAAAAGAGCGGCAACTGGTGGCTTCATCGGTACAGGGAGAACCTACCAGATGTGCCGCTCAGTGTTTTTATTCGCCTGCTGATGAAAATCTTTTCGGACTGGGACAATTTCAGGACGGGCAACTGAATGTGCGGGGACTTTCGCGCCGGCTTACACAGGTCAATACCCAGATAGCGGTTCCTTTCGTATTGTCGGATAAAGGTTACGGCATCTTGTGGAACAATTACGGCTTGACCGAATTCAATCCTGCAGACAGCTTGATTACGTTGACGCGTACGGTTTCAAGCGGTGATGCCGAGACGGTAGATGTGACTTCTGCTGAGGGAGGAAAGCAGGAGGTGCGTGAGCGGTTCGTTTTTACTTCGTCACTGATTATTCGCGAGTCTGGGCGCTACGCCGTGATGCTTGATGTGGGGCAGACCATGGCGCGCAGGCATCACTTGAAGATAGGCAATCAGACCGTATTCGATATGAAGAATCTGTGGTTGCCTCCTACGGCTTCTGCCATTGTCGAATTGGAGGCTGGAGTGTATCCGGTGGAAGCCGAATTGGAAAAAGAAGACCGGCCGAAAGTGTATTACCGGAAAGTAACAGATGAAACCGTGTTCCGTTCACCTGTAGCAGAGGCTGTCGACTATACCGTGTTTGCCGGAAAAGCTGATGAGGTGATTGCGGCATACCGTCGGGTGACAGGTGAGGTCCCGATGATGCCTCGATGGGCACTGGGCTATATTCATTGTCGGGAACGTTTCCACGGTCAGGATGAAATAGTTCAGACCGCTACACGCTTCCGTAACGATAGTTTGCCGATGGACGTCATCGTGCAGGATTGGCAATACTGGGGAAAGTATGGCTGGAATGCCATGCGTTTCGATGAATCCGGTTATCCCGACCCCAAGAAACTGGTGGACGATGTGCATGCATTGGATGCCCGCCTGATGCTTTCGGTATGGTCGAAGATAGACCCGGCATCGGAGGTGGGCAAACTGATGCAGGGCAAGGGCTATTACATTCCGCAGACTTCGTGGATTGACTTCTTCAATCCCGATGCAGCGGCTTATTATTGGGAGAACTTCAACAAACGTCTTTTGAAACCTTACGGGATAGATGCCTGGTGGCTGGATGCGACGGAGCCGGAGAACGACGACTTGCTGGGGCGGAAGGTGTGGAACCAGACAGTGCCGGGCGAGGTGTACCGCAATGTCTATCCGCTGCTGGTGAACCGTACCGTATACGAAGGGTCACGCCGTGAGATGCCCGACCGGCGGGTGATGCTGTTGACGCGAAGCGGTTTTCCCGGCATGCAACGGTATGCTACGGCAACTTGGTCGGGCGATGTGGGGCATGATTGGGAAACGCTTCGCCGGCAGATTGTGGGCGGTCTGGGCATGGTGGTGTCGGGACAGCCTTGGTGGACATACGATGCAGGCGGTTTCTTCCGTCCCGGGCAAAGCCAGTACACCGATCCGGCTTACCACGAATGTTTCCTGCGCTGGCTGCAGGCGGGCGTGTTCCTGCCCTTGACCCGTGTGCACGGTTATCAGTCGGATACCGAGTTCTGGAATTATGGCGAGGAGGTGGTCGCTCTTGCCCGTCGGGCGTTGGACACCCGTTATAGCCTGTTCCCTTATATTTATTCGGAGGCCGCACGCACCCATTACGGGGGAGGAACCCTGATGCGTCCGTTAGTGATGGACTTTGCCGGCGATTCGCTTGCCTTGGCGCAGAAATACGAATACATGTTCGGACCTTCGCTGCTGGTAGCCCCGGTGGTAGAGCCGGGCAAGAACCGTTGGGAGGTGTATCTGCCGCATGTGCAAGGCGGATGGTATGACTTCTGGACCGGTGCGAAAACCGCTGGGAACGGGACTTGGGAGACCGTGCCGGTCACACTGGAACAAATTCCGGTTTTCGTCAAGGCTGGAACCATTCTGCCATTGGCTTCGGACAAGCCGCAGACTACCCGTGAGGCTGCCGATGCCGGCTGGACCGTCCGGATATATGCCGGAGCCGATGCCGCTTATACCGTTTACGAAGATAATGGCATAGACTATGCTTACGAGCAGGGTGCGTATGCGCTCGTCCGTATGGAATGGGACGAAGCGAAGGGCGAACTGACCATCCATCCCCGTGAAGGTTCGTTCCCGGAGATGAAAGCTGTCCGTCCCCTGCGCATCATCCGCTATGCGGGCGACAGACAGGAAAAACAAGTGACATACGAAGGGGAGAAGCTGACGGTGAAATTCTGAGAGGTTGTTTTTTCTAATAAGTTTGCTTGGCAGATACGAACCAATATATGATTGAACGGTTCAGTATCTGTTCCAAGTTGTCTTCTTTTTATGTTCTCCAATTGGAGAACGTACGGTTTCCATATCGAGAACGTACGGTTTTCAATTGGAGAACGTACGGTTTTGATATGGAAACCATAAAAGGATGATGTCTGGTGGGAAAAAGGATATTCATTTTTAATTATTTAAATCCGTGTAATCTGTGGTGAGGTAGTATTCTATATCCAAATCGACTTTGCCTGCATATTCTTTTGGAATGACGTAGGCGACATACCAAGGCTCCATAACATCTGTGAAGTCTGTTTGAATCCGGATAGACAAGTGATAACCGTCATCCGATTGAATCAGATTTTTTTGTAAATCCACAATTCCTCCATTAGCTATACCCTTTACCACCGCCAGCACACCCTCTGAGAATGGTATGCTTGCTTCGGGCTTCGTCTCTTCATCAGCAAACAGTTGGTCAAATTCGGCTTGGCTTTCGATATAAACCACGGTGTCTAAAGGTATGTCAAGGTCATAACCACGTCTGTAACTGATTTCATCGTATGCATACGGCAATTCCGCAAACTCATCGCTGCACGAAGCGAACGGCAAGCATACGGTTAATGTAATCAAGTAGAATAAGAAATGTTTCATAAGCATGATGTGTAAAGAATGTCCGCCATTCTCTTTCAGTAATAAGACAGACGGACATTCCGGATGGTTGTTAATTTAATCTCGCTTTTGCTTCTTGTACGGCTGCATAAGCATCAAGCAGACCGTATCCCATTTCCGTATTCCAAGTACCGTAAGGATGTGTACTTGATACGGAATACGTATAGCCGCCTACTTTACGTGCGGTTTCCGCTAATATTTCGCCTACTTCTATTTCGTCCACTTGGTTGGACATCCGCTTAGGTTGGTGGGTGTCGCCAGTCCGATTGCATTTGCAATAAAAAGAAGTTTTTTCATACGCTGTTTTTTATTTAAAGATTTAAGGCAAAGGTAAACAATCGTAAGCGATTCCTTTTGCACGTATGTTACAAATATTGTCACGTATGTTACAAATTTGCACAATAGCCAAAATATTGCTTTAAATGACGCTGGATTTGCCATCCAGTAAACAACTAAGCTGCCGTTTTCTGATAGGTATTTGTTGAGCGGATTAAAATTGACTTCATCGACCTTCGGTTCAGAGCTTGAAAACGATATAGCAAGGCTTTCCGTCTATATAAAAGGTAAGACGGTACAGCCCTTTTTCTATCGAATCGGTCGTGCCGTTGTAGAGCGAAAAGGAGAAGCGTGCCGTTTCGTTCGGACGGATGGTTCGTATGAGTTTCACCAAATTATACCCTATGAGTTCCCTCTCCTGCTGGGGGAAAGGATACATACGGCGGGGGGCATCAGGAGCGCTTTCCCGAAGAAAATCGAAAGGATAGGACGTGGAGGCTTCTTTCTTTTTATAATGTTGTTCAGGCGGAACGAGTTGGGTAGTTGTGTTTTCCCATTTCCCGTTTTCGTAATGAAAAACCTCGCAAGGGAAAGAGCCATAATACATTTGTAGCTTGCTGTCTTTTTTATTGGTATTCAGAAACGCCACATATACCATACTATCTTGTAGGCTGACCCGCCACGCCTTCTTAATGTATTCCGGGAATTCGGACGCGCTAAAAGCCAAGGCATTCGTTTTCTGCTGTTGCGCAGAATCGGCAGCAACGTGATTCTTTTGCGCCTTGCCTCCACAGCTGAGGAGGCAGAGGCATAGAAGAATCTGTAAGAGTTTAGTATCTTTCATAATAGAATCTGTTTTTAATTTCGGATGACCGTTTCCGGCGTGACGGTATTCGGTTCAGAGTTCGAAGACAATGTGGCAACGCCTGTCTGCCAGCAAAAAGGTGAGGCGGTACAGCCCCTTTTTCACCTTGCCTTCCGTGATATTATAGAGCGGGATGTCGAACCGGACCGGTTTGTCCGGACGAAGGATTCGCCAAGCTTCAATCTTTACCAAATCCCTGCCTTCAAGCTCTTCCTCCGATTGTGGGTTTGCCTCCACATAATTTTTCTCTCTTTTCTTGTGCGCGGACGGACGGGGCAGTTTCATTTGTCCGGTCACTTCTTTCCACCCTTCATGGTCTTGATAATAAATATAGCAAGGGTACTCCGGCAGGTAGTCGTGCATCAGCAGTGTGCAATCCTTTTCCGACTTGTTGACCATTGCCACAATCACTGTCGTGTCCTCTTGGCTGACGCGCCACGCCACCTTTATCCATTCCGGGAAACCGGACGCGCCAAGGGGATATGTTTCGGCTTTCTGTGTTTTCTTGCCACCGCAGCCCAGCAGGCAGAGGAGGCACAGGAGCATCCCTAAGATTCGTGTCTTCATCGTTGTTCCGATTTATAGTTTCCGGCAATAAAGATAGTTTTTTTCCGGCATAAACGGATAAGTCATGCCGGATTTTATTCCGTTCTTGCGGATTATACTTCACGCGGCATTAATTTGTGCATTTGTATATGCCACATGGCAGAGACGATGTGTACATCGTCTTTACGGAAGCAGTGCGACGTATATTTAAGCACTCTTTTTGATGAACATAAGTGAGTGGGTCGTTTCACATAAGTAACTCGGGCGTTTCACATAAGTGAGTCAGTCGTTTCACTTATGTTCGTTCGAGGGGCTTGGGAATTTGTGTGTATGCTTATGTTTTTTGATGACAACGACAAATGCACAAATCCATACCGTGCATAGTATAAAAATCCTTATACTCATTTACGCCGGATTGCAAATCCGGCGTGACGGAATTTATGGTGAAGAGTAATCACTCTTCCTTTCCCTTTCGCTTCAGCTGCGCCATGCACGTTTCCCGATACTGGAGCAGGGTGGCAAAAACAAAGCCCACAGGTGCGGCAGGCTTTAACTGCTGAATCTGTGGGCTTGTTTCAATGAAAAGCAAACAGGTCATTGCTCAGTAAAAACATTCCAGCGGGTATGGTCCCATGCCACAGTGGTTCGCTTTCCGCTAGAAATTTGAAAGCCGACTGTTTCGAATGTCATCGAAGGAGCCGACAAGGTATAGCTGCCGGTAGCCAATTCTATGCCATTTACCAATGCCTTGCCAGTTGTTTCCAGTTCTGTCCCTCCATCCGTACGGATATATACAGTTTCGGGAATGGTTTCGTTCGTCTGGAAAGTGGCATAAAGCCAGCCCGTAGTTTCATCATCGGAACAGGCGGAGAGTGTCAGCAGGGTGAACAGCCCGCAGAACAAGAATACTAAGGTCTTTTTCATAAATGTAAACTTATTATTAGTTAATTATTTCTGCTCTTTCCCGTTAAAATAATTCTTCGTATGGTCTACTCTGTTCAATAAAAAAGTCTTTACTATCAAAGAGGAAGGGCTTCCATCGTGCGGAGTTACACGGACTGCAAATCTTACACCGCAACGTCCCGGTGATGTCCCATTATGTGATGTCTCCGGATCATAAGTTTTATAGAAATGCGTAGAGTTTATACTTATTTTTTCATATAAATAATTCCCTGTATCTTTATAACTAGGACCGAAAGTGCTATATTCTACAATTAAATCCTGACTTTCAATCTCCACATCAGCAATCTTCAAAACTTCAGGATTTATTTGTAAATAAGACGAATAATCTTTTTGTTCTATATCATATTGATCTTGAGTGCGCCACAAATCTAAGACTGTACTTCCATCATTATATGTATATGTTTCTTCAGAATGAATATGATTTACAATAATGTCAGGTTTCCCATTAAAATTGATAACTCCTAACGGTTTATTGTATAACGGTATATAATTGGGAGCAGATGTTATGCCAATGGTTCCCGGCACCCAAAAGGTGATAGGGGTAGACGGGAAAGCTCCTTCTGAAGTTACCGTTCCTTCCAAAGCCATATTAGCACTTAAATCGAAACTTATAGGAATGGCTTGACTACTGCTTCCACCTATAATGGCACTCAATAGATTGACAGCTCCGCCTACAAAGTTTCCCGTTGCGGCACTAAGCGCGGCATTGACCCCTTTCATCACATTGTCGAAAACGGAATTTGGCATTCCTAATTTATTGTTCGATGCCGCCCCTGCAGCATTGTTCTTGTTCTTTTCTAAGAAATCGGAACCGATGCCAGCCAATACTCCCTTGCCTGCAGTTGTAATTAGATCCGACAATTTATTGTTGGATGAAGAGGATGCCGCCCCTAACGTACCGACAAGGTCTCCTTTGACTTCACCCCGTATATTAACAAACAATTCATTATGATACTTCAAATTCCAATAGAAATTGATGTCATTGTAACGGTATTGAGAGATGGTGGGGTCATAAGCCAATTCATATTGCATCATATACCATCTGTTGGAAGCCAACGGAGGGGTATTGTTCACGGTTTTCAACTGCGAATGAACGTATGATTTTGTTATTTGACTTGCATCGATGAAATCTTTTCCCATAAAGTTCAGCAGGCTTGACGGCTTGCTTGAGAGAACTGAAAGTTCGGCTTCCAATTGTGAAGAAGGGGTTATGGTTTCTGTTGTTAGATAGAAGAAAATCCGCATCAGTCCTCTATATTTATTATAGAGAATGAAATAAGGATTCACCAACGGTGCGGATGCATTGGCATCGAATGTAGAATATAACAATTCCCAACCATCAGAAGCCTTTATGTCTGTCAAGACATCATCTCCATACATGTAAGCCAATGAACCCTGTCCGTGCCATGGTGGGTCAATTCGTGCTTGCCCTTTAGGGGTAGGCATGAAGTCAGCTGTTTCCCAATCAAAATAAGCAGGAGTAACACTCCTTGATTCCAGATTCACTTCTTGACTTGAAGTCTCGGTCAATTCAACACTGTCTTGGCATGCACTAAGCGAAAAGATGCCTGCTAAAATGAACGAAATGTAACTTTCTTTTTTCATAACTTTTGTAATTAAAGGTTTCCCAAAAGTACAAACGATGTATTACATCGCAATTGCAAACGTATTACGTTTTTTGTCATTTTGTCACGCCGGATTGCAAATCAGCCGTAATAAAGGAACACAGACAACGCAGACAAGCACAGATAAAAATAAATTTCTGTGCCCTCTGTGTTGTCTGTGTTCAATCGTTCTTCGTTCTTCATTTACTCCGTCCGCAGGTTCTCCGTAGGATTCATCCGGGCGGCTTTCAGGACGAGGGCGGACGAGACTGCCCATACGATGAGGAGCACCGCGAGGGCGCAGCCGGTGAAGAGCCACCACGTCAGCTCAATCTTGACGGCGAAGAGCTGGAGGAGCGAAATGCTTGCCCGCCACGCTATCAACGCGCCGATAAGGGTGGCAGGGAGCGCAATCTTCAGCAGATCGAGCAGGAAGAGGCGTTGTACGTTGGCTACCGTGGCTCCGTGGATGATGCGGATGGCTATCTCGGCGTGGCGGCGGCTGATTTCGTCGCGGATGTAGGCGATAAGCCCGATGAGCGCGATGAGCAGGATGCACGCGCCGGTGAAGAGGATGCTGTTGCGCACGTGCAGGATGCCGTCGTAGAGGGCGTTCATTTCCAGTGCCAGGCTATAGGCGTGCTTATCCCTGTCGGACATCGTTTCCTCCACCACTTTTTGCACGGCTTTCATCCCTTCGGGTGAGAGTTGGCGCAGGCGGATAAAGAGATTGGTAGAGTAGGGCACCGGAGCGTAGAACATCACCGAGGGACGTTCGTCGGCATCTTCGGCTATCTGCGAGCCGAAATGAATTTCTTCGTACACGCCGCAGACGGTGAGCGGACCTTCGTGCTCGGTGATGTTCACCGTCTTGCCGATGGGAGAACCTGTCCAGCCCGCCAGTTCGCGCATCCGTTCCACAAACTTGCGGCTGACCATCACCTGACGTGCCACGGTGTCGCTCAGGTGAGGCGTGAAGGTGCTGCCTTCGATGACGGGGATGCCGAACGCCTTGTGGTAATCGTCGCCCACGAGGTACATATCGGCGATGTTCATATACTCTTGTCCCGTCTCAGGGTTATATACATTGTTTCCGCTGCAATGTTCGGACGGCAGCTGATACCCCCACGTCACGCCCGCCACTTCGGGCAGCTTTTTCAGTTCCTGCACGCAACGCTGCTGTTCGGTCTGTGTGATGCCGGCAAGTGGTACGTAAAGCATATCCTTGTATTCGAAGCCCGGGTCGTAATGGGTCAGCGCACGGTATTGCAGGCTGATGACCGCCAGTATCGCCACGAAGAACGTGGTGAGGAGGAACTGCACGAAGAGCAGCCCCAGCTTCCAGTGGCGTTTGCTCTCGGTATAGCGGCGGTAGGCGTAGGTGACGGGAATGCGTGTGTACAGGTAGCCGGGCATTACGCCGCAGAGGAGGACGATGAAGGCAGTCACCGCCACGCATACGGCTATCGTAGAAGGCGGGAAGAGCGAGCGGAGGCTGTGCCCGATTTGTTCCTGCACCACGTCCTGAATCCCGAAGATAATCAGCACCGCCAGGGCGAGGCTCAACAACCCGTGCAATGCCGATTCGCTGAGTACCATTCGGTAGATGTCGCCGCTTCCTGCCCCATAGCAGCGGTAAGTGGCGATGCTCTTGGCGCGGTTCACCATGCCCGAGATGACCAGCAGGATGTAGTTCAATACCGCTACCGCCAGCATCAGTATGGCGAAGGCGAGGAAGACGATATTCATGATGCGGTTGTAATCCGATGAGGAAAAGATTTCGCCGACGGGCTGGAAACCGATGTCATAATCCGCTCCGTTTTTCCTCAGGTCTTCCATCGGCAGGTTGGTCTCCAGCATCCGTTTCACGTTGTCCGTCAGCTGGTCGGGCTTCGTGCCGGGATAGAGTCGGATGTAGCTCTTGTAGCTGTCGTTCCCCAGCCAGTTGTTTCGCCCGTCATAGCGCACTTGTCCGATGGTGGGCAATGCCACCGCTACGTCAATACGGGGCAGGTGAGTGTTTTCCGGAAACTCCTCGAAGATGCCGACGATGTTCAGCTTGAAGTCGGGATATTCTTTCCACGTCAGCGTGTGTCCCACGATGTCGATGCCCAGCGTTTCGGCAAGGCGCGACGAGATGTAGGCGTTGTTCTCTTTCTCCAGTCCCGTATGCGGATTCTCGCCTATCAGGATGCGGCGGGGGAAGACGTCGAAGAACGAACTGTCGCACAGGAGGGCGTTGGCGGTCACTTCCCGCTGGTCTTCCGCCACGAGGTGCATACCGCTTTCCAGCCACGTGAAGCGTGTGGCGGCTTCCACTTCGGGGCAATACCGTTTCACGCCCGGAGCGGTGGCTCCCGGTGTTTGCGCATAGGGACGCCACGTGTCTTCTTGCGACGATTTGTATTGCTCGGTGATGCGGTACGTGTCTTCCAGCCGGGGCAGAAAGTTGTCGTAGCTCTGCTCGAAGATGACTTCGGCAAGCATGGTCAGCCCGATGGCGAGGCCGACACCGAGGCAGAGAATCTTGATGGGGTTCGCTTCGCCCCGTCGGAACAGGTTGTTTAATGCTCTTTTCATCTGGTTTATTTATTATTTAATTGTTTGTTTGGAAACGCAGATTAACGCGGATTTTCGCAGATTCAAATTAATCTGCGTTGATCTGTGAAAATCTGCGTTTCTTCACAGTATATAGTTACTGTTTAGAGCTTGTTTCCCACCTCGGAAAACGTGCAAAATGTCCGCCGAGGGGTCGCCGCAGGCTTTGCAAGTGTTGCAAAGTGCGCGGCGAGGGTCTAAAACGCGTCTCGCAGTCGTGCAAAGTGTCCGCCGAGGGGTCGGCGCGGACTTTGCAAGTGTTGCAAAATGCGCGGCGAGGGTCTAAAATGCGTCTCGCAGACGTGCAAAGTGTCCGCCGAGGGTCTAAATTGCATTTTGCACGTTTTTCAAGGTCTGTTTTCACCACAGATTACACAGATTTATAAAATTATTATTCGCCAAAGACACGAAGAAATAAATAATAAAATCTGTGTAATCTGTGGTGAAACCCGGATTCACTCCGTCTTCAGGCTGTCCACCGGATTGGCGGTCGCCGCGCGGTAATTCTGCACGGTGATAGTCACTTCGGTGATGAGGCAGATGACGGCGCACGCCCCCACAAACACCCACGGGCTGAGCGGCACGCGCTGGCTGAACTGCTCCAGCCACCGCGTCACGCCATACCACGCCACGGGGGTGGCGATGACGGAGCTGACGAGGCTCAGCACGAGGTACGAGCGGCCGAACATCCAGAGTATCTGACCCGTCGAGGCTCCGTACACCTTGCGCACGCCGATTTCCTTGCGCCGGTGTTCCGCCTCGAAGATAATCAGCCCGAACACGCCTACCAGCGAGATGACAATGGCGAGCAGGCTGAAGAGCGTAATCATCTGCTGCTGGTCCGTCTCACGCTGATAGAGCGAGGCGTAGACTTGGTCGTAGAACTTCACGTCGACGGGGAAGCAGGTGAAGCATTCCTCGGCGGTCTGGCGGATGTGGCGCAAGGCGGTGTCCATGTCGCTTCCGGCACGCACGCGGATGTAGGCGTAGGGCAACTGGCCGTTGGTGTACTTGGCGTTGGGGCAGAACACGTAGGGCAACGCGTTGGTCTTGAACGAGGTGAACTGGGTGTTTTGCACGAAGCCCTTGATGCGTGCTTGGTTGCCCCAGACGAAGTCCACCATTTCGCCCGCCTCGATGCCCGTCTTCCGCTGCAAGTCTTCGGTGGCAAGGAACGTCATCGGGTCTTTGCTGATAGAGTCGGAGGGCAGGAATCCGGTGCCCGACGTGAGCTTCATCCCCATTACATCGGGGAAATTGGTGCTCACCTCGATGAAGTAGTGTCCGTACTCCTCGCCTTTGTGGCGGAACATGTAGCTGGTATATCCTTCGTTTGCGCCTAATTCCCACTTGGCGAATGCCACGTCGGCTATCTCGGCATAGCTCTTCAGCTTCGACTCGAAGCTATGGTAGGGACTGCTCTGGTAGGGCATTTCGGGCAGGCTTGCCACGAGCAGCTGGTCGCGGTCGAAGCCCAATGCGCGGTTGCGCATGTAGCGGTTTTGCAGGAAGATAAACGCCGCCGACACGATGAGGGCGAACGACACCACGTACTGGAATCCGATGAGCAGGGTGCGCAGCCGCTTGCCCTTGCCGCTCAGGGCGTAGTTGCCCTTTAGCACCAGTGCGGGCGGGAAGGAGGTCATATACCACGCCGGATACAGTCCTGCGATGATGCCCACGGCGAGGGCTATCACTCCCGTACCCGCCACATATTGCCAGTAGGTGAGGAGCGAGGGCGTGAAGCCCATGAACGAAAGCACGTTCAGGCGGATGAGTGCCGCCGTGATGCCCAGTGCAATCAGCCAACCTACAAGGACGGTGCATACCGATTCGAGGGTGAGGGCGCGGCGCAGTTCGCCGTTGGTGCTGCCCAGTACTTTCTGGGTGTTGATGCTGCGCATGCGCATCGGGGCGAGGGCGGTGCTGAAGTTGACCAGGTTGATGCAGGCAATGGCGATGATGAGCATCCCGATGACCACGAGCAGGGCGGTGGTGCTGCGGCTTCCGGTCTTCAGGTAATAGGGCGAGTGCATCGTGTAGTAGAAGTCGCGGATGGGGAAGACGTAGAGGGCGGTCTTGTCGTCCTTGTCCACGTTCATCCGGTCGATGGCTCGGGTGGCGGCTATCTGGCGGTTGGCTTCTTCTACGCTTACGCCGGGTTTCAGGCGGAAGAAGGCGAAGTAGTTCTGGCTTCCCCAGTCATCCTTCTGCACCCGTTCGCCCATGGTCACGAAGAGGTCGTTCTTGAACTGGCAGTTCTCGGGCAGGTCTTCGTAGATGCCGCATATCCGGTACTTGGTGGCGTCGGGCGTCAGGAAGTTGCTTCCTTCGATGTAGAGGTATGCACCCAAGGCGTTGCCGTCGGGGAACAGCTTGCGGGCATAACTCTCGGAGACGATGATGCTTTCGGGCTGCCCCATTTCGGCATCGCTTCCGGCAATGAACTTCAGCCCTACCACCTTGGCGAAGCCGGGCGATACCGCCCAGGGTGTTTCGTAGAAGTATTGCGGGTTCTTGGGGTCGGTGTAGAGGGCAGTCTTCCCCCATGCCGGCGCATAGATGGTACCGTACTCGAAGCCGGGTACTTGTTCCATTAAGTAGTCGATGGGTCCGCGCGGCAGATAGCCCATGGTATGGTTATCGGGGTCGCCCAGGTTGAGCATCACCAATCGTTCGGGCTCTGGGTAGCAGGAGTCAAAACCGAGTTCGTAGTTCACCTTCATCATAATCACGATAAAGGCGGCAAAGGCGAACGAAAGCCCGAAGAGGTTGAGTGCGGAGGCAGTACGGAACCGCTTGAGCGTATAAAACAGGTTGCGTAATATCGTTTGGTTCATAGTTCGTTTTAATTAATAATTAATAATTAACAGTTAATAATGGCAGACGGAACAGTTGCCGCTATTAACTATTAATTATTAATTGTTAACTGTTAACTGATTTACATTTCGGCAATGGAAGCCACAATCTGCCCGTCGAACAGGTTGATGATGCGTCCGGCATATCCGGCGTCGCGCTGGCTGTGTGTCACCATCACGATGGTCGTGCCTTCCTTGTTCAGTTCGGTCAAAAGCTCCATTACCTCTTGTCCGTTCTTCGAGTCGAGGTTACCGGTCGGCTCGTCGGCAAGGATGATTTTCGGGTTCGATACCACGGCACGGGCGATTGCCACACGTTGTTGCTGACCTCCGGAGAGCTGTTGCGGATAGTGCTTGGCACGATGGCTGATATTCATCCGCTTCAAGATGTCTGCCACGCGTTGTTTCCGTTCGGCGGCGGGCACGCCCAGGTAGGTGAGGGGAAGCTCTACGTTCTCCGCCACATTCAGTTCGTCTATCAGGTTGAAGCTCTGGAATACGAAGCCGATGTTGCCTTTGCGCACGTTTGTGCGGTCTTTTTCTTTCAGGTGTCCCACTTCTTTTTCGTCCAGATAATAATCGCCTGATGTCGGGTTGTCGAGCAATCCCATAATGTTCAGCAGGGTAGATTTGCCACATCCCGAAGGACCCATAATGGCAACAAATTCTTTGTCGGCTATCTCGAAACTGACATTGTTGAGCGCGATAGTTTCTACTTCTGTAGTACGGAATGTCTTGCAAAGGTTTTCAATCTTAATCATAATAGTATGTTTTTTGTTGGTTAATAATATTTGTATGTCTGTTTGTTGAAACGCAGATTTCCGCAGATTAACGCGGATTTTATTTATATGATTTTCGTGCTTTTAATTGATGATTATCGAATAATCTGCGAAAATCTGTGTTAATCTGCGTTTCAAAATGGTGTCACTCTGCCCGTACGCAATCTATCGGGTTGCTGTTCGCCGCCCGGTAACTCTGCACGGTCACGGTGACGAGGGTCATCAGGATAATCAGCAGGCAGGCGGCGACGAACACCCACGCCGAGAGCGGCACACGCTGGGTGAATGACTCCAGCCAGCGGTTCATTACGTAATAGGCAACCGGCATCGCCACTGCCGAGCAAAGGATGGCGACTTTCAGACTGGCACGGTTGAATTGCCACAATATCTGACTCGTGTTGGCACCGAACACCTTGCGCACCCCGATTTCCTTGCGACGGTATTGCGTCTCGAAAATGGTCAGCCCGAACACACCCACCAGCGAGATGAGGATGGCAAGCACGCTGAAGGCGATGACTACCTGTTGCTGGTTGGTCTCGGCGGTATAGAGTTTCTTATATACGTTGTCGAAGAAATCAATCTCGGCAGCATAGCCGGGGAAGCTCTTCTCGAAGGCTTCGCGGGCGTGGCTCAGGGTTTGCGCAGGGTCGCTTCCGGCTTTTACACGGATATAGCCGAAAGGAAGCACGTCATCATCGTATAAATTAGGAGTAAATACGAAGGGCGTTCCGCTGAAGGCGGTGATGCGGTTCGAGGTGAACGCCACGTTGTCCACGTAGCCCGTGATTTCGGCTTTCCCCATCCAGTCGGCATTCAATTCTTGTCCGGTAGGCAGGTTATACATCTTCTTAAATTCTTTAGTGGCGATATAGTGCCTTACGTTCCGCCCTACGGAGTCGCCGGGCAGGAAGTCGCGCCCTTCGGTCACCTTCATGCCCATCACCTTCGGGAAGTTGGTAGAGACGCGGACATAGAAAGGCTGTACGTGTTGCTCGGCTATGGTAAATCCCTGGATGTTGTACACGTTTCCGCCTCCCATCCGATCGTTGGCATACGCCACGCCTTCAAACTCCGGATAGCCCAATAGTTGCTGGTCGAATGCCTTGTAGGGCTGGCTCAGGAAAGGTTTTTGAGGCATTTGGGCGATGAGTAGCATGTCGCGGTCGAATCTGGTGCGGATGTTCTTCTGGTATTCGTTCTGCATGAAGATGAAGGTGGAGCACACGATGAGGCATGCCGAGATGAAATACTGGAAGCTGACCAGTGCGGTGCGGAGCCGTTTTCCTTTTCCACTCAGGGCGAAGTTGCCTTTCAGCATCAGTGCGGGTGGGAACGAGGTCATGTACCATGCCGGATAAAGTCCGGCAAGTACACCCGTCAGTAGGGCGATGCCTACGCTTCCGAAAATGACGGGCAGATAGTCTTTCAGTGCGGGATTGAAATCCAACGCGTCAAGTGCCTGTGTCTGCGTGAGGCAAGCCACGATGCCCAGCGCAATCAGCCAGCCCAGCAACACGGTGCACACGGCTTCCAGCACCAGTCCCGTGCGGAGCGAGCCGACAGAGCTTCCCAGCACCTTTTGCGTGTTGATGCTGCGGATGCGCATCGGGGTGAGGGCGGTGGTGAAGTTGATAAGGTTCACGGCGGCGATGCCGATGACCAGTATGGCGATAAGAATCATTAGGCGCGTGTGCTGCAGGTCGCCCGTCTTGAAGTAGAACCACGGCTTGGTGTGGTAGTACACGTCACGGATAGGAATAACCATGGGTTTGACTTCCTTGAAATCAGATGACTTCTCCATCTTATCGTTGATAATCTTGTTCTGAACCAATTGGCGGTTGACTTCTTCGTAAGTGACTCCGGGTTTCAGGCGGACGAAAGCCAGATAGCTCCAGCTTCCCCATTGGTTGAGGTCCCATTTTTCTCCAATGCGACAATAGATGTCATTGGTGAGTTGGGCATTTTTCGGGAATTCCTTGTACACTCCGCTAATTCTGAATTGTGTTTCCTCGGTAGCTTGGTGTGGACTTTCCAAATAGATGTATTTACCTATGGCGCTTCCGTCAGGGAAAAGCCGTTTGGCTTGGCTTTCCGAGATAATGGCTCCGTTGGGGGTGTCCAGCCCTTCGTCATTGCCTTCTACGAAAGTCATTCCGATAGTCTTTGCAAAATCGGGATATACAGCTGCAACGTTTTCCTTGATGTATTTCGGATAGTGCGGGTCAGTATATACCAGATTACTTCCGAATTGCATCGAAAGCAGGGTGCCGCATTCGATTCCCGTGGTCTCTTGGATGGCAGCATCTACAAACGGGCGAGGCACCACCACCAGCTCGTTGTCTTTCCCGTCAATGGAAAGGTTCAGCACCGCCAGCCGTTCGGGTTCGGGATAGCAGGTGTCGAATTGTTGTTCATAACGGGTTTTCATCATAATTACGATGAAGGCGGCAAAGGCGGCGGATAGTCCTAATAAATTTAGGAATGAAGCCGTGCGGAAACGCTTCAGCGTGTAAAACAGGTTGCGTAGAATCGTTTGGTTCATGTTCGTTGTATGTATTAATTTATTAATTATCTTTTTTTACAATTTCAAATGCTATATGTCGTATGCTGTCTCTTTTCCTTAAGCAAATATCGTGCCAAATAAAATTTTAATTGATAATCAGGTGATTACATAATAATCATTTTTTTGAAGTGTCAAAAAATTAGACACTTGGTGTCAAAAAATTAGACACCTTATGCTGGTATTGGTTTCTCACTTATGCATTTGTCTTGTCTGCTCTTT
>UMEP01022742.1_pt1 | contig 58783 bp, 39 predicted proteins | sample 1964771 | NCBI WGS metagenome assembly UMEP01 (sample SAMEA4836022, study PRJEB28245) | human gut metagenome | biome: gut microbiome; material: fecal sample | place: Denmark | collected 2008 | reverse complement strand
ACCGGGACCATTGACGACTGGAAGATTCAAGGCTAATCTTCTAGACGGAACGCTGCCATTAACTGTTTTGAATTTATCGTCCAAAGTATACACGAAAACGGATACATCAAGACTAGAAAAACTTTTTATAGAAATTCAAAACTAATTTCCTGATTAAATTTATTCCACAAACATTCCATGTAGGGGCGTATCGCATACGCCCGAATGCGTTCACTTATCCACGCGGATGTCTTCAGGGCGTATGCGATATGTCCCTACAGTCAATTAGGTAAAATGCGGTATTCATTTTAAATTTCGTAAGCATTCGAGTCAATAACTTACCGACTACTGCCTTTCCGGGTAGAATCATAGCAAGGCGCAGGCGGTTGCGGAAGCCTGCGGATATAGGTGGGTCGGCAAAAACATATAGGTCCATCTGCTGTAAGATTATTAATCTTCAGGCTGCAAGATTATTAATCTTACAAGCGGAAGATTAATAATCTTACACCAGACGAAGTTTTCTGCGTGTTGAGAGAAGAAGATATTAACAACCAGTTTTTAAATCATCTGAGTATGATAAAATACAGTTTTGTAATGCGTACCGAACGGGACGGAGACAACATGTTGGAACTGTGGTATCAATAGAATGCACAAATTCATGCTGCACACATTATAATATTCTTTCATCAAAAATGCTTAGTTCTTTACTATTTATGCTTAGTTTTTATGCTTACTATTGCTTGTAAGACTTGTATGCAGTTTTTTCAGGTGAGCTTCTAGAAAGCGATATTGATGAATTTCTTTCTTTTTTGACTAATTTTTCTATTTTATTTTTTAAATTAAACTATTATATTTGCGCCATTCGATTAAGTAAAAAACACTTAATGGGATAAATAAGTATTTATATAATAAATATGTTTAACTTAAATCTGAAAAACAAATGAGAGATTCGTTTATCAACAATCGAAAAGCCTTGTTTGCTTTACTGGTGTGTGCAGGTTTTATTGCTGGTCATCCTTTGACGGCAATGGCTGAACCGGCTGCTGCCGTAAGCCAACAGCAAACGAACGAAGTGAGCGGTATCGTTCGGGATGCAACAGGAGAAGCTGTCATCGGTGCAAGTGTAGTAGAAAAAGGTACAAATAATGGTATCATTACCGATTTGGACGGAAAGTTTACTTTAAAAGTAAAAAGCGGCGCTGTATTGGAAATATCTTTTATAGGATACAAGACACAGACCGTAGAGGCTGTTCCGGGCAAAACACTTCAAATCACGTTGCAGGAAGACTCTGAAACGCTGGAAGAAGTGGTGGTAGTAGGTTACGGTTCGATGCGCAAGAAAGACTTGACCGGTTCGGTGGTGCAAATTAATCCGACCAAGCTTGCCGACCAGAATCCTTCTACCGTGCAGGATGTATTGCGCGGCACGCCGGGTCTGCAAATTGGCTATGATGCTTCTGCCAAGAGCAGCCCAAGTATCCAGTTGCGTGGTCAGAACTCATTGGGAACGAATGCCAGCCCGATGATTGTATTGGACGGCATGCCTTTCTTCGGTGAACTATCGGAAATCAATCCGGATGATATCGGTCAGATTGATGTTCTGAAAGACGCTTCTTCGGCTGCCATCTACGGTGCAAAAGCAGCTGCCGGCGTTATTATCATTACGACTAAAAAAGGTAAAGTAGGCAAGCCGGTTATCAATGTCAGTGCCAATCTTGCCGTAAATAACAAATCGGCTTACCGTGACTATTACGACGCTGCCGGTTACATGAAATACCGTGAGGACTGGTATAAGATGTATTATACCTATGGACAAGGTGAAGACGGACTATACGGTTATTACCAAGCTAAAGACGGAAATGGCAACCTGGCTTATCCGGCAGGATATTTTGATAATCCGATGGGTCTGAGTTCAGCAGACCAAAATGCATGGGCAAGCAATACGGGAACAGCCGGATTCGGATTTTCAGAGGTAGACAATGGTTCTGTTCTGAGCCTGTATGCACGCCGCTTAGGTCTGGATATCGCTCCTTTGGCATATCAGAATTTTTTGGCAGGGAGGGTAACCGACTGGAATGACGCTACGTTCCGCACCGGTTTGAACCAGGATTATAATGCCAGCATTTCGGGGGCTACCGAAAAGGTGAATTATTATATGTCGCTTGGATATATGAAAAATGAAGGTGCCGTACAAGGCAATGACTACAATGCCTACCGTGCCAACATGAAAGTAAACGCCAAGATTACCGATTGGCTGGAAATCGGTGCCAACGTCAATTTCCAAGACCGTTCGGACGGTGATATCCAAGTATCTTTAGGCAGCGATTATTGGGATAGCAACATGCTTCGCAACTCTCCATACGCTTCGATGTATGACGAAGAAGGCGGTTACGAGCAATACCCTATGTCGGGAGTTGCCATGAACGGGGGATACAACTATTACCATTATCGCCAATATTATGATTTGGAAAAAGGCTATACGGTATTGAACACCATCTTCAATGCCAAAGTAACCTTGCCGTTCGGCATTACTTACCAGTTTAATATTTCACCTCGCTACCAATGGTTCTATAACCGTTACTGGATGTCGGCAGACCTGCCCGATGCTTCAGCTTCCAGCCGGGGCGTAGACCGTGAATGGAGTAAAAATTTCGACTGGAACCTGAACAATACCTTGACGTGGGACAAGACGTTCGGTGACCATCATTTCACTTTGACGTTGGTGCAAGAAGCCGAAGATCACAAATATTGGCAAGACCGCATCGAAGCCCGTAACATCACACCGACCGATGCACTTGGTTTCCACTATACTTCAGGTGCCAATAAAGAACAAAGTAATTTTAGTACAAACGACTATCACTACTCGGCAGCTTCCTATTTAGGACGTTTGTTCTATGGATTTAAAGACCGCTATATGATTACCGGATCGTTCCGCCGCGACGGTTTTTCTGGTTTCGGTGAAAATAACAAATGGGGTAATTTCTATTCATTAGGTACCAGCTGGATCTTTACGGAAGAAAAATTCATGGAAGGAACGAAAGAATGGTGGGACATGGGTAAACTCCGTCTTTCTTGGGGTACAAACGGTAACCGTGATTTCAGTGACAATGATCATCCTGAAGGTTGGTATAGGACCTTGGCAAACTTGGCTTTGGCTGGTGGTGAAATGGTGTATTATCAAAATGGTAATTCTGTTATTGTCAATCCGCTTTATATGAGCCGCCTTGCCGCTCCTAATCTGCAATGGGAACAGACTAAAGCATGGAACGTCGGACTTGACCTTTCGTTTTTTGGAGGTCGGCTGACTGCTAACATGGATTACTATTTCAAGAAGACTACAGACATGATTATGAGCCAGCGTCTGCCGAACTTCTCTGGTTTCAGCGACATTATGGCAAACTTGGGTGAAGTGCAGAACCAAGGTTTCGAAATCGCCGTTAACTCGACCAACATCGAGAACGACAAGTTCGTTTGGAACACCTCGGTAGGCTTCTCCATCAACAAGAACAAGATCAACCACATCTATTATACGTATGACGAAAACGGTAACGAACTGGACGATACTTCAAACAAATGGTATATCGGACAACCTGTCGGTACCATCTGGGATTATGAGACTGACGGTGTATGGCAGAATACGCCCGAAGACATTGCCGCAGCTGCTTTGGTTGGTCAGAAGCCTGGTGACCCGAAGGTAATCAACCACTATACGGAAGACGACCAGATAGCGGAAGACGGTACCCGTATCCCGGTGTATAACGATAACGATAAAGTATATCAAGGCACCACCACTCCTCCTATTTACTGGAATTTCCGCAACGACTTTACCTTGTGGAAAGACTTGACTCTCTCTATTTCGTTCTATTCGTACATGGGACACAAGAGTTCGAACGGTTATTGGCTGAATATCGATAACGGTGGTTCGCAAATCATCAATGCATTCAATTTGCCGGAAAAGGAATACTGGACTCCCGAAAATCCGACCAATGACTATTGCCGTTTGGAAGCTACAGGACCTAACACCGGATTGTCTGGAGGAGTAAATAAGGTATATAATCGTAGCTTTGTCCGTTTGGATGACATCACTATCGGTTATACCATTCCGAAGAAATGGACCCGCAAGTTCATGGTAGACCGTATCCGTGTAACGGCAAGCTGTAAGAATGTATGTACAATCAGCGGATGGGAATATGGAGACCCGGAGACGGGTGGGCTGGCTACGCGTACCTTTAACTTTGGTATTAATGTAACACTTTAATCTTTAAATGGAAAACAGTTATGAAAAAAAGAAATTCGATATTTGCAAAGGGATGTATGGTGCTGGCATCTGTCGCCTTGCTGAACACCGGATGCTCTGACGACTTTTTGGCACAAGACCCCTTGTCATTCTACAATCCGGAAAACACCTACACCACCGAAGCCGGCTTGCAAGCCGCTATGGCGATGTGTGACTACAGCTTGAAAGAAATGCTGCTTGACGGCAACGAAAATATGCTCCCTATCGCCTCTACCTATTTTATGAGTGATATCGGCCTGTACGGGAAAACAGACGGAGGAGGCGGTATTATGGATGACGTAGCCAACAAAATCACTCCGACTTCAGGTATGGCAGATGGTGGTGACTCGAATGCCATGCAACGCATTTGGAACCGTACGTGGAACAGTGTGACTTTTGCCAATACCATCATTTCAAATGTAGATAATGTGGAAGGCTTGGATCCGACCCTGCGCGATGAATATTTAGGGCGTGCTTATTTCCATCGTGCGTATGCTTACTATCACGGTGTATTGTTGTTTGGTGACATACCTTTGATTACAAAAGTGATTGAAGTGCCTAAACAAAACTACAAATCGACCAGTAAGGAAGCCATTTTCCAAATGTTGGTACACGACCTGGAGTTTGCCGTAGAGCATGTGCCGCCACAAAGCGAAATCGGCTATGTAGGTACCGTCAATCAGGAAGCCTGCATGCAACTGCTTATCAAGTGTTATCTGGTAGTAGGCGAATACCAAAAAGCAGAACAGATGGCAACCGATTTGATTAGCAACCATGGTTTGCGACTGATGACTCAACCGTTCGGAACCTTTGTTCAATCAGGAAATTCAGATACATGGACAGTAGAACGGAATGTGATTTGGGACTTGCATCGTGGAGAAAATATGCCTATAGCAGAAAATACGGAGACTATTATGCCGATTCTGAATTATAATTCGCAAGGCTTCATTTTGTATGACGTGATGCGTACGACGTGTGTACATTGGAGCAACAGTGCGATTATGGACCCGCATGGTCTGACAGCACCCACCTTCAACTATGCACGTACAGCGGCTGAATATGACAGTAATTTGGATTGGGTACGTGCCATTGGGCGTGGTATTGGTTGTTTCCGTACTTCTTACCATTATAACCAGACCATCTGGAATTATGATGGTGAAACCGACTGGCAAGACTTGCGCCACAACCGCACGACAGGAAACTGGTTAGAAATGACCGACTTGAAATACAATAATCCGAATTCAGCCTATTATGGGAAAAACATGATGTTGTATGCACCGGAAGATTACCGTGACCCTGAAACTAACGAGTTGCTCATCACAAAAGGTCAATTGTTGTGCTTGGACACCATCCGCAGCTGGTATCCGATACCTTTATATAAAGTATATATCCTTGACCAGGCTGCTGAAGAAAGCATGAGTTCGAATGACTTTAGAGGTGCCCGTTTGGGGGGAACTTGTTCGAATGGCAATATGTACCTGTTCCGCTTGGCGGAAACCTACCTGCTTCGTGCCGAAGCCAAGTTCTATCAGGGACGTGCTGCTGAAGCTGCCGAAGACGTTAACGTCATCCGCCGCCGTGCCAACGCACAGAAGATGTTCACTACCGTTACCATTGGTGACATTGCCGATGAACGTGCCCGTGAACTTTATCTGGAAGAATGGCGTCAGCCCGAGCTGACCCGTATCTCGTGGTGCCTTGCCCGCAGCGGACAACCGGATGAATGGGGCGAGACTTACGACCTCAACACTTGGGACAAACAGAGCGGAACTGACCTGAACGGTGGAAGTTATTGGTTTAAACGTTGTACACGCTACAGTTTATTTAATCATGGCCCGATCTTTTCAAGCGTAACGTTGAATTATCAGGTAGATAAGCACAACCTGTTCTGGCCTGTCCCGAACTCGGCTATTACTGCTAATATTTACGCTCCGTTGCGTCAGAATTACGGTTATGATGGTTATGACGATTCGGTTCCGATGTTTACCAACTGGGAAGAGGCGGTTGCCGATGAAGAAACGGCAAATTAAACAGGTTCAAAGCAGTTTCTAAATATCACAACGAGTTTTCAGTAGGTAAAATGTGGGGCAATCACTGGTCTTTTTCAATCGGTTGGTTGTCCCGCATCTTTGTGATAATCATGCGATTCAGGTGTGCTTTTTTATGGATACTCCGCAAACTTGGATAATACACATTTTGTACAGAAATCGGTTTATTATGATAAGACGTATCGTTGCACTTATATTACTGTCTGGGCTAATAGGTTCGTTGTCAGTTTCGGCTCAGCGTGAATTTACATTCAAACGCTTGAATGCTGCCAATGGCATATCGAGCAATTACGTGGTCGATCTGGCGCAAGACAAAGCAGGTAATATCTGGATTGCTTCCGAATCGGGACTAAGCCGGTTCGATGGAAGCCAGTTTACACAATATAATACTTCCAATTCGGACATAACCAGCAATGAACTGAATGCCATTTACTACAATGCATACGATAATACGCTTTGGGTAGGGACCCAACGCGACGGATTGTGTGTATTTGACTGCCTGCAGCAACGGTTTACGCATTTCTATGATGCCAATAACATGATAACCAATGATGTGACCAATATCGTTCCTGCTACCGATGGAGGATTATGGATTGTACACTATCATTTGGGAGTAGATTATTATGATAATCGGAAATAGGCTTTTACATCTTTTCGCACCAAAGATGTAAAGGGATTGGAAGGCAATTTCTGGTGTGCCGCCGACAATGGGAAAGGACAGTTGCTGGTAGGGCAGCAGGCAGGAGGATTGAGTGTGATTGACTTGAAAACACGTACTTGTAAAAACTATCGTCACAATCCGGATGACCCGAACAGCCTGCCGGGCAATACGGTGAAATGTATCTATATTGATAAAGGAAAAAATATTTGGGTAGGCACCACGCAGGGGCTTGCCTTGTTTAACATGGAACAGGAACGTTTCATTTCGTTCCGTCACGATGAGAATAACCCGCATTCGCTTATCTCCAACCAAATCAATAGCATAGGGGAAGACTTGGACGGGAATATCTGGATTTGTACTCATATGGGGGGTGTCAGCATGCTGAATATGCATGCCAATACCTTTACTTCGCCCGAGAATATGACATTTTGCAACATTGGTGTGACCGGTGACTTGCATGGACTTTCTTCACCCAATGCCAGTTGTTTCCTGCAAGACTGCTTCGGGAATATCTGGATTGGAAATTATCGGGGAGGGCTGGATTTCCTGAGTTATAAGCGTCCCGATTTCCAGATGCTGGCGTTTGATACTTCCCGCGACGGAAAGGCGGTTGGCAAACAGGTCTGGGGAATTGCCTTTGATAATCGTGGCAGGCTTTGGGTTGGAGGCGAAAACGAAGTGGCTATATTTCAGAATCGCAGCCTTTGGAAGGTAATCCCGCTGGAAAAAGGAATCATGCCTTATACGCATGTATCTGTTATTTATAAAGACAGGAGCGGAATGCTGTGGTTCGGCATGTACCGTGACGGAGTGTTGAGGTGTGACCCGAATACAGGTATGGTTACGCGTATACCGATAAATGAGCCTTATGCTGAGATATGTACTTTTTACGAAGATGCTGACAAGCTTTGGATAGGCACTCAAAACGGATTGTTCTCGTGCCAGAATGATAAAATCCGGCGGGAGGACCGTATCAACGGGCAGCTTGTTGACCCTATGGTGCATGGCATTTTAAGAGACCGGCAAGGAAAACTTTGGGTAGGTACTTTCGGAAAGGGCTTTTTCATATTTAATGCTGAAAATAAACTGGTAAAGCGGATAGATACCTCCGGCGGACTGACTTCTAATGCCATAAATTATCTTTATCAGGCTTCTGAGGGGGATATATGGGCTGCTACGCGTGGCGGATTGGTACATATTACCGATACAAAGACTTACAGCTTTCAAGTATTCGGTACCTCCCAGGGATTGCCGGACAACAATGTAAGAAGCATCATAGAAGATGATGCAGGACAAATCTGGTTAAGTACGAATAAGGGAATCTCGGTGTGGAAAAACGACAGGGGGCAATTCTGTAACTATACTTACACGCAAGGGGTGCCCCAGGGTGATTTTATGGATGGTGCTGTGGGCAAAGATAAGGATGGAAATCTTTATTTCGGTTCACAGAACGGCATTTGCTATTTCCATCCGTCCTTGATTGAAGACAATGAACAAATCGCTTCTATCAAGATAACGGGCGTACGAAGCTATGGCGACAATGCCCAAAACGAACAAAACGCTACTTTTGAACCCATTGAAGACAATGAAGTGAGAATTCCTTATAACAGCAATACCCTCACTCTGTCGTTTAATGTGATGGACTTTACCCAAAGCCAGCAGGTGGAATATGCTTACCTGATGGAAGGGCTTAACAAAACATGGTTTGAGACACATAGCCAGAACAGCATTACATTCCATAACCTCTTGCCTGGTGAATATGTGTTTAAAGTTAAGGCGCGTCTTCCCAATCAACCTTTTGGAGATGATTTTGCTGCGGTGAAGATTGTGGTAACTCCTCCGTTCTGGCTGACCTGGTATGCCAAGTTATTATATGTTGTTCTTGTGGGGTGTTTCTGTTATTGGCTGATGCGTTCATACAAGCGGAAACTTACTCTTGAGAGCAGGCTCAGCCTGGAGCATCATCAGCATGAAAATGACAAGAAGCTGAATAACGAACGATTGCGGTTTTATACCAACATAACCCATGAGCTGCGTACACCACTTACACTGATTCTCGGGCCGCTGGAAGACTTGCTTGCCGACAAGACGCTTCCGGCTGGAGTTGTCAATAAAATCAGTATTATTCACGATAATGCCAACCGTCTTTTGAATCTTATCAATCAGATTCTGGAATTCCGGAAAACGGAAACAGAGAACCGGAAGTTGAAAGTGGCACAGGATGATTTGGGCAAACTGGTCCAGGAAATAGGCATCAAGTATAAAGAATTGAATCGTAATCCGAATGTCGGCATCAATATCCGGATTACGGCTGACAATACAGTGATTTATTATGATAGTGAAATTATCACAATTATTATAGATAACTTGATGTCGAACGCTTTGAAATATACTCCTAAAGGAGAAATTACTTTGTCACTCGATGCAAGCGAGGAAAACGGTGTGCGTTATACGGAGATTACGGTGGCTGATACCGGGCATGGCATTTCGAAGGAATCACTGAATCATATATTCGAACGTTATTACCAGGGAGAGGGAAAATACCAGGCTTCCGGCTCGGGTATTGGGCTTTCGCTCGTCAAGTCGCTTGCTGATTTGCATCAGGCAACTGTCGATGTACAAAGTGAAGTGGACCAAGGAAGCCGGTTTACCCTCAGGCTGTTGACCGAAAACACGTATCCTAATACCAGTCATCGAAGTATCGTGACCCGAAACAGAAACGAACAGACAGAGTTGGCAGATGCACGGAGTGAGACAAAACCCATTATTCTGCTGGTAGAAGACAACCGGGATATCTGTGAATACATCCGCAGTTCGTTTGGTGAGAAATATGAGGTGTTGGTTGCTAACGATGGAAAAGAGGGATGGGATATTGCTTCGAACCGGATACCCAATATCATTGTGTCTGACATTATGATGCCGGTGATGGATGGCATCGAGCTTTGTAAGGCAGTGAAAGAAGATATGCGTACCAGCCATATACCGGTTATTTTGCTGACGGCAAAAGATACGATTCAGGATAAAGAGGAAGGATATGCAGCCGGTGCCGATTCATTTATCACCAAACCGTTTAGTGCCCGTTTGCTCAACAGCCGTATAGACAATATCCTGGATAACCGTAAGAAACTGGCAAAGGTTATCATTGCTGGATTGAAAACAGAAGATGAACCGGAAAATGATGGAGAACCAGAACAAAAGCTGAGTAATCTGGATAAAGAGTTTCTGCAAAAAGTTACGGCTATCGTGGAAGAACACTTGAATATGGAAAAAATGGATTTGGCTTTCATTGCGGATAAGATGTGTATGAGCCATTCTACTCTTTATCGGAAAATCAAAGGTCTGACCGAAATGTCTGCCAATGAATTTGTCCGCAAAATCAAGATACGGAAAAGCCTGGAACTTATCAGTGATGGAGGATATTCCATCGCTGAAATAGCAGATTTGACCGGATTTAGTAGTGTGGCTTATTTCCGTCAATGCTTCAAGGACGAATATGGAGTGACTCCTACCGAATACTTAAAGCAGGACAAGAGATAAAACCGTTTCAGAAAGCCGGAATTTAGAAGTTGTTTTGAATTTATCGTGCGATGATTTGGAATGAGTTTTTGAGGCATTTTCGCTTCTGTGATGAGGAAGATAGCGGGCTATCTGACGAAGAACAGGAGCGAAAAGGACCAAAAAATCGCCCAAAGCACACACGGAAACGGATACATCAAGCCAAGAAAAACTTTTTGGAGAAATTCAAAACAGCTTCTTAGCCATCAATGAGTTAAAAGGGAGTTAGAAATATTGGCTCTAACTCCCTATAACTTCCTTATAACTCCCTATAACTCCTGATTCACATGATTCAGGTTTTGCAGGTTAATGGCGGTTGAGCAATTATAAATAATCGGGAATCTGGCTCAATTTCATACTGTTGGAACCTTTTATTAAAATGGTGTATCCTTCGGGCTTTTCCTGCTTCAAGGTTTCGATAAGTTGGTATACATCTTGATAATGTTCGTATCCGGAAGGTATAGCCGCAAATTCAGGACCCACCAGTACGATTCGCTCGAAAGGACATGTCTTTAAATAGGTTATTACTTTTTGATGTTCCTCAATACTGGATTTGCCCAACTCTTTCATATCGCCCAAAATAACCATCCTGTGGGGAACCTGCATCTGCCGGAAATTTTCCAGTGCAGCGTGCATGCTGGTAGGGTTGGCATTATAGGCATCAATGATGAGGCGGTTTGAAGCGGTTTCTTTCAGTTCTGAACGGTTGTTTTGGGGAAGATAAGAGGCAATAGCCTTGCAAATATCTGTATCGGGAACTCCGAAATAACGTCCTATTGCTACTGCTGCCAATGCATTGTCCAGGTTATAGCTACCTATTAAATGGGTTTGTACTTCGTGTGAAATACTTTCCGATGTCCAGCAGAAGGAAAGATACGGAGAACACCCTGTTGTCTTTCCGCTTACAAACAGACCTGGGGTCTGTCCGTAACGTATGCAATGCAGTTGGCTGGCAATGTTGTTCAGATAAGGGTTCTCGTTTTGGATGAAGATGGTCGACCCGTTTTTCCCGCGTAAATAATCGTATAATTCTCCTTTTGTACGGATAACCCCTTCGAATGAGCCAAACCCCAATAAATGTGCCTTGCCTACATTGGTAATCAGTCCGTAGTCGGGTTCGGCTATATGTACCAAGGTCTTGATTTCTCCCGGATGATTGGCTCCCATCTCTACTACTGCCATTTCATGTTGGGGAGTAAGGCGCAATAAAGTCAGCGGAACTCCGATATGATTGTTCAGGTTTCCTTGAGTGAACAGGGTGTTGTATTTGCAACTCAGTACAGCAGATACCAATTCCTTGGTTGTGGTCTTTCCGTTTGTTCCGGTGATACCGAGTATCGGCGTTTTGAGTTGACGGCGGTGGTAGGTAGCCAAGCGTTGCAAGGTTGTCAGGCAATTGTCTACCAGGATACAATGTTCGCCTGCATATTCCGGTTCGTCTACTACGGCATAGCGGCACCCTTGTGCTAATGCCTGCGCTGCAAAGGCATTGCCGTTGAATGTTTCTCCTTTCAGGGCTACGAACATACTTTCTTGTGGGCAATGACGGCTGTCTGTCGTAATTCCTTTGCATGTCAGAAAAAGGCTATACAATTCTTCCAGTTCCATTTTTCTTTGTAATTAGATAATTTGATATCCGCATTTAGTCCAATTTGCTGTAGGAGCGTATTGCGGATATTCATTTAGATAATGTGGGCACAAATATATACATAATGAATGGGAAATAGGCAAGAACATTAAGAAACTGTTTCGGATTTCTATAAAAAATGTTCTTGGCGTGGTGTCTGATGGAACGCAGCTTCTAACTCTTGAATCGAATAAAAATAAATGAAGATTCATAAACAGCCAATGTAGGGACGTATCGCATACGCCCGAATGCACCAACTTATCCATGTAGAGCTTTTTCAGAGCGTATGCGATATGCCCCCTGCAATCAATTTGAAAATATTCCTTTTACTCTTGTTTGTATCAATTCATTTATATATATTTGTGATATTAAAATAATATCAACTTTAATGTTATGTTTATGGAAACAAAAGAAATGATTTTCAAAGGATTCAGGCTGAATGGATTTGCAATGTTATTCGTGCATCTGATTATCGTAAGTGCTGCTATTGTAGGCTGTTTTGTACAGGTATCCGAAGCGGGATATGCTATCGGCGTATTGCTTTTCCTTGTATGGTGTGTGCTGTTTGCCGGTTATATGCAATTGGAGCCTAATGAAGCGCGTGCTATGGTGTTTTTCGGTAAATATAAAGGTACGTTTAAAGAAACCGGATTTTTCTGGGTCAATCCGTTTCTTGCCAAGAAAAAACTCTCGCTCCGTGCACGTAATCTCGATGTGGAACCCATTAAGGTCAATGATAAGATAGGGAATCCCATTCTTATCGGACTGGTGCTGGTATGGAAGCTGAAGGATACGTACAAGGCTATGTTTGAAATTGATTCGCAAACGATGGCGGCAAGTGGAAAAGAAGCTGCAGCCAATGCCGGCAATGCCATAGCCGGACGGATGAATGCTTTTGAGAATTTTGTGAAAATACAGAGTGATGCTGCATTGCGTCAGGTGGCGGGACAATATGCTTATGATGACAATGAAGGCGAGACAGGTGAACTGACTCTTCGTTCGGGAGGAGATGAAATCAACGAACAATTGGAACAGAAACTGAACGAACGGCTTGCAATGGCGGGTATGGAGGTTGTGGAAGCACGTATCAATTACCTTGCATATGCACCCGAAATTGCTGCCGTAATGCTTCGTCGCCAACAGGCTTCGGCAATTATCAGCGCACGCGAGAAGATAGTAGAAGGTGCTGTATCAATGGTTCATATGGCACTCGACAAGTTGGAAAAAGACCAGATAGTAGAACTGGACGATGACAAGAAGGCCGCTATGGTGAGTAATTTGCTGGTAGTGCTTTGTGCCGATGAGTCTGCCCAACCTGTTCTGAATACGGGTACGTTGAATCATTAATCCTATGGCAAAGAAAGAGAGTGCAACCAAAAGTTTCGTCTTGAGATTGGATGCAGATACAATGGAGGCTGTCGAGAAATGGGCAGCCGATGAGTTTCGTAGTACCAACGGGCAACTTCAGTGGATTATTACCGAAGCGTTGCGGAAAAGCGGCAGGTTGAAAAAAAGAAAACGTAGTGTGCAGCAGGAAGAAAATACAGCATCCGGAACCGCTGAGATATAGAAACTGTTTCAGTCTTCCTAAACATGCCATTTGTAGAGATGATGTGCAATCGTCTCTACTATGATAAAGGGGACATGCCATGTCCGTAGGCATGCCCCTTTCAGACTTGTGCATATAGTTGCCTTCGCCGTTCATTCTAAGTGCAAATACACCTTCAGTGTATTGACGTACTCCTCAAACGCAGCCCTTCCTTCGGGGGTGATGCGGCATGTGGTGCGTGGGCGTTTCCCTTCAAAGCCTTTTTCGATGGCGATATAGCCTGCTCCCGCCAGCTTGTCGAGCTGTACGCTCAAATTGCCGGCGGTGGATTCGGTCTTCTCTTTCAGGTATACAAAGTCTGCCTCCTCTTTTACCATCAGGATAGACATCACGCCAAGTCTTAGCTGGGAATGCAGCAACGGATTCAGTTCTTTCGGCATAGCTTCTTGGCTTTACGGTTAATGATATGTCCGGGGATAATCATCATCAAGATAAAACAAAGGATGTACAAAGGTATCGCCCAAGTGATATAAATCGGTATGTCGCAGATGGCGCAGCTTGCCACGACTCCTCCCGCGGCTATACTGAACAACCCTCCGAATGTCAGACTTTGTTCACGGATGATAATCCCTTGCGCTATGCTTCCGAATCCGATAATGATGAAAGCGTATGCAAACATCAGTACCCAGCAGTTGTATCCGCAAAACATAAAAGCCATGCAAATAGCTGCAAACAAGCAGGCAATAATGCCTACGCTCTTCCAGATTCCGGCGGAAACCTTATCAACGTAGCTGGACGAATGTGGCTTTACGTTGGCTTCTTTCCTTTTTTGTTTTTGCGTAACCCCATACCCGATGAGGGGAATCAGGAACCAAAGCCAGTTGACTTGTGGGGTTTGAACCCATAAAAGCAGGGCATAGACAAGTATAGCCGTGCATACCGACACATATCCCCATAGTAACAACATATTCCCGTCGCCTACTTCCAATTTGTTTTTCGTCTCCTGAATCATGCGTGTGATGATTTCCAGGCTTTCTTTTTCGTTTAATGTCTTTTCTTCCATAGTCTTAATAAAATGGTTTATGTTATAAACTTTATGCGGAAAAATAAAAGCAAGAAAACGAGGACTTGCTTTTGCTTGCAAATATAAAACGGTTTCATCAATCTGCCAAACGGTTCCGCTGGGAAAATTTGCCTTTTTCCACTTCCGTCTTTTTCGCTTGTTTCCCTTTTCCGAAGTTCCATGCGATTCCTATTTTCCATGTCCTCCCTTGCGAAGCTGTGTGGATATGTATGTCTCTCTCGTAGTCTTCCGTATGGCATGCATAGCCGGAAGAACGGTCGAACAGATTGTCTATGCCCAGCGTGAGTATCCATTTCCCTTGATTGAATTTTTTCTGCAAGCGGATGTCTGCCGTGTGATAGGGATTGATTTCGCTATTCCCCGAATGTAAGCGTGAAGTTCCGCTGTATTTCATTTCAAGTGAAAGATCCCAAGGCAGGAAGCATTCGGCTTGGGCGCGGATGAAATAAAGCCAATGGCTTTGCCGTTCCTCTTCGGGATTCATATAGATGTCTTGCCTGGATCCGATAAAGTTGGCGGTAAGGTTTAGCCAGCCTGTGGGTTGCCAAGGAGCGGAAATTGCAACGAACCAATGATTTTCCCGATGGTGGTTTTCGTAGGTGACGTATGCGATGTCCGGATTTGCTTCGTCTTGCTTGGTAAACTCGCGAATCAGGTTTTTATGCAGATTGCCTCCTATGGTTAAGGTGTAGCGGTATTTGTAGATTAGCGTCAGGCTGAAGCGGTTGATGTAAGTAGGCTTCAGCCAAGGGTTTCCTATCTGGTAGCTATAGTCGGAGGTTTGTGTCCGGTTCGGGTTTAGTGCCGCGAATGCCGGGCGTTCGATGTACTTGCCATATTGTCCTGCCAGCATCCAGTGTTGGAGAGGGTCGAACGCATAGCTGACATCCATGTGCGGAAACCAGTCGAAATACCGTTGGTTTACGTTGTTTTCCCGGTTAGAGGTATGGGTATATTCCAACCGGAGTCCGGCTTTTACCGTCCATTTCCTTCGGGTAAATGTGTATTGTGCATACCAGGCGGCTATCTGTTCCCGGTAATCCCGTGTGTAACCGAAATCGGGCAGGGGCGTCCACGTGGTTCCGCTACGGAATCCTTCGTATGCCGAAGTGTTATCGGTATAGGTTTGTGTGTATTTGGCACCTGTTTGGAAAGATTTGCTATTCCATGACACATCTGCGTTGATAATCCGGTAATCGGCTTTTGTTTGCGACCGGTATAAAGTATCCTTTTTGTAATCCCCGGCTTGGCGCAGGATGTTGTAGCGGTTTTTTCCTTTTGCATGTTTGCCGGTATAGTCTGCCAATATTTTTAATGTCGAACAGGAATGTGACAAGCGGTGCTGGTAGCTGAAATTAACGGATGTCATGTCGTAATCAGATTTTTGGTGATAATTCCCATGGCTATAGACCGTTTCATGTCTGTTGCTTATTGCGTCACGGCTATGCGACGGGTTATCGGATGAATGGCGGAAGTATTCCACTTCCAGTCCGAACGTATTCAGCGTGTCGGGCGAGAAGATGATGCCCGAGCGGAACGTCTCATAATCTGATGTTTGCTTTCGTGCTCCTGTGCTTTGAAACTGTTTGCCTGTTTGGCGATAGATGCGGTCTTCGTTCCAATCGCTTGCATCTTCCGGTTTCCAGGTTATGGAAGCGGAAGCGTACCAGTCCCATTTGTCCCAATGTGCATGCCAACTTCCGTTAGGCTGATATTGCTGGGCGGAATGTCCTGTTGTGGACATCAGCGAGAAATGCCCTTGCCAACCTTTCTGCTTGGGTTTTCTTAACAGGATATAGACAGCACCGCCTTGAGCGTTTGCATCTTTTTCAGCTCCGGAGAAGGGAAGTATCTCGATGCGCTGGATGTCTGCCGATTGCAAGGACTGCAGGCGGAAATGCAGAAGTTCTCCTTCCAGCCTCACTTCCTGTCCGTTGATATAGACTTTGGCTCCAGACGCTCCGTTGATGGAAATCCCTTTGTCGGAAAGCCATACACCGGGTGCTTCTTTCAACAATTCAATTCCGTTTTTTCCCGAGGATGGTGTCACTTGCATGATAAACCGGTCGGCATTCCGCTTGATTTTACTGCTTCTCACCGTTATCTCTGGCAGGTCGTAGGTTTTCAATGTAGCATGGATGCTGTCCGTCAATGCCTGTGGGGCGATAGGCATCGCATGTAGAAGTGCAATGCCTCCTGTATATAATAGGTAGAGAAAGACCAGGCGTTTCATCGTTCTAAAGGATTATCGAAATAAAACAATTTCAACTTACATGCATCTTCTTTTTTCTTCGGATGATGCTTTTCCCGTGCAAAACCTTCTACAGGTTTTCCCTGTTCGTCTGTATCTATTTGCCAATTCTCGTTTTCATCGTGAAAGACAGAAATGGTAAAGTGCTCCCAAGTCACTTCTTCTATTGTGATGGTCACCTCTCCCTTTTGTGCTTTTGCCATTCCGTAAACAGGTTTGTTTTGTCCGTCCGCTTGAAGCATGACCAAGATATTCCCGTTATCATTGCGGATATTGCCGATGGAGATAGAAAATCCTTTGGCTGAAGCAGATACAGACAAGCTTAACAGCGCGATTATAAAGCAGATTGTTTTCATAATCATTTATTGTTTTAAGTTGATAAATAAGTTTATAGTATAAACCAAATACGTTAAATAAAAGCAAGAGTGCGCGCTTTCCCTTGCTTTTGTTTTGCAAATATAGAATAGTTTATTTTATAAACCAATAAAAGGAAATAATTTAACTTCTTTTTTTATTAGAGTCTTGCTTACATTATTTTATATGAACATCGGTATTTAGAAGAAACTATTTTGAATTTCTACAAATAGTTTTTTGGGTTTGATGTGTTCGTTTCATGTGTTCACATGACTGCCTTGTTTGTAAGATTATTAATCTTCATGCCGAAAGATTATTAATCTTCACGCTGTAAGATTATTAATCTTACAAACGGTGCAGCTATATTGTGGTAGAACTGTTCGATTTTATCGAACGGGATTTTTCGCTGAATTAACGTGAGTGTGCTTTCTCGCCGTGGACAAGCAATACGGCATTGCGGATTTCACCGGCGTACGTCAGAATCGGCATGTTGAGGAACGAAAGTGAAGAAGTCTGATTCCATCCACCGTTCGAGTTGAGCGAACGTTTGTGGTAGCCGCGTTTGGTTTTGTAGTAAGTCTTGCTGTGGTCTACCTTGTCGCTCTGTGGGAATACTTTGTTCTACGTTTGTGTTAAATCAGTTTTTCTTCCATAAAGCTATTAGAATTGATGGGATTATTCATAAGGCTGGAGGTGGTAAATAAGCCTGCCAGCAGGGTTGTATAAAGTCTTTTCAGTGGATGTTTCATGGTTAAGGCCTGCTTGGGTTTGTAGTGTCAATGACGTTATAGCGCAACCAGGCGGAGTTTTCACCGATGCGTTCCATACTTTTCAGTTTCAGAAGGGTGGTGGGGTAATTTTTATCATCAATGCCATCGAATACGGCGGTCATTCCTTTCCTTCCATCGATTCCGGCACCGATTACCAGGCTTACTTCATTCAGCAGTCCGGCTTTCAGAAAGGCTCCGTTGATGTGTCCTCCTCCTACGATGGCAAGACGTTCTACGCCAAAATGTTCATTCAGCATCTTTACGGCTTGGGTCAAGTCAACTTTTTCTTTTCCGGTTGTTATCCACGAAATGTTTTGGCTGCATAAGGTGTCAAGATAGGTTTGCGCCACTTGTTCACTTGCGATGACGAGCATTGGTTTTCCGTCAATATTGTTGCCAGGCCATTTCAGCTTGCCTTTCGAGTCGAGTACGATGGAATATCCTTTTGCTTCTGTTGCCTTGTAAAACGAAGATTGGTTTGCCGGTTTCGGATTGTCGGTGTGAAAAGGTTCGGGTAAGGCAATGTGCATGGCCGCCGTTATACGTCCTGATAAATCGGAGTCGCAAGCCAGTTGCTCCAGTGCTTTGTAATATTCGTTTCCGCCAATGCGTTCCGTCATATCGCAGTCAATGCGTCCGTCTATGGATGCCATCATGTGGCAAATGATGTAAGGTTTCATGATGTTGATTCATTTTTTATGATTATAAAGACAAAGATAGGGCAGAACTTATTTAGTCTGATTGCTGAAAGGCTCAATTTATATTGTTGAAAAGTTCAAAATGAAAGATATGCTTTTTTATAATATGATTGTCCGCATTTCACTAATAAGAAGTTATTTCAGGGAGTTAAAGGGAGTTAGAAGCCAATGCATTTACTAATGGAAATCCTAACAGAACTATTGTCCTTTAACTCCTGTGGGCGAAGCGAGCATAACTTCTTCTAACTCCTTTCATACCATTGACATTTTGCGGACATTCATTTTTTTATAGTGTGGCAATGTTGCACAGATTGTGGTTTTTTTCTACAATAATATCTGCCGGTTTGATTTCCTTCTTTATTTTTTCAATGGTAAAATGTTGTTGTTTAATGTGTTTTGATGAATCGGACGTGAAAAGGCGGTGTTTGGTATTTGTTTTGCAAGGGAAGTAGTGTATAGGCAAAAATTTATAACTTATGTCAAGAGAGAAAGTATTGTTTATTTTCATTGCCTTGTTTTTAGTGGGGCAGACGGTTGTCGCTCAAAACCGTACATTGCAAGGCATTATCACTTCGGCTGAAGACGGCGAACCTTTGATTGGGGCTGTCATCGCCATTAAAGGAAACGAAGCTCAAGGTACGATTACTGATATCAACGGGCATTATACGCTTGATGTGCCTTCTGAGACTCAGGCTTTGATTGTTTCGTATGTAGGTATGAAAACTCAGGAAGTCCGTATCCCTCATGGGCGTGACAAGTTGAATATCATTTTGCAGCCTGATAATCAGATGTTGCAGGAAGTCGTAGTGACGGGATATGGTAATTTTACCAAGTCGTCATTTACCGGTTCTGCCAATACCTTGCGGGCGGATATGATGAAAGACATTCCTGTTATGAATGTGGAGCAGAAACTGGAAGGGATGACTACCGGTGTGAACATTACCGGAAGTTCGGGACAACCGGGTGCCAATCAAAGCATCCGTATCCGTGGTATGGGATCGTTTAACGCGTCGCAAGAACCCTTGTTCGTAATTGACGGCGTGCCGGTTACTTCCGGAAATTTAAGTACAGGAGGCTTTGACGCATCGTATATGAATAATTCGAAAACAAATATCATGAGCACGCTGAACCCTTCTGATATTGAAAACATAACGGTGATTAAAGATGCGGCTGCAGCTTCGCTTTACGGTTCGCGCGCGGCTAACGGCGTTATCTTGATTACCACCAAACGGGGGAAATTAGGCAGGACGCAAGTCACGCTGAATGTGTCGGGAGGATTCTCGAACTCTGCTGTCGATTTCCGGCCGACACTGAACGGTGACCAACGGCGTGAATTATTGTATGAGGGCTTGGTGAATTATGCTACAGACCAGGGGATGGAATCGCCCACGGAATATGCCGACGGGCTGATAGACAATTATGCTTCCATTCCTTCGATGGGATATACGGACTGGCGTAAGGAATTGCTTCGTACGGCTTCCCAGCAGCGATATGAGGCATCGGTTTCGGGAGGAAGCGAACGCACGACATATTATGCTTCGTTGGGGTATGACAAGCAGGAAGGGCTTGCCAAGAACTCAAGCCTGAAACGTTATTCTGCCCGTCTGAACCTGACTCAAAAGGTTGGCAGGTATGGTGAAGTGGGAGCTAACATGATGTTCTCGCAGATGAACCAGGAATTGAACGAGGAACGTACTTCTGCCATAAATCCTTTCTTTGATGTGGCTGTGACGATGAATCCCTCAATGACTGTACGCGATGAGGAAGGCAATTATACGGGAGCTTATCCGGGGTCTTCATTGAATCCGTTGCGGGATATCTTGACCGACTACAACCGTACCCGCATGACTCGTATGTTCAGTACGGGATATGCCCAGATAGAACCTCTAAAGGGACTGAAGCTGAAGGAAACGTTGAGTTACGATTACAATATCCAGAAGGATGCCCGTTATTACAATCCGCTCAGTTCGGCGGGACCCAAAAGCGGGAGCGATGCCCGTACAGCGAAAGGGTTTATCGAATATGGACGGCTGAACTCGTCTACCTCTATCAATTATGTGCATACATTTGCGGACAAGCATAATCTGGATGTTCTGGCAGCCTATGAAGTAGAAAGTTATGAGACCGACCATGCCGTAGGCGAGGCGTTCGGTTTGCCTTCCGGAATATTGACAGAACCGGACAATGCCGCCTCATTGAGCGACTTTATGTCATCGACGCAAGCTTATCGGATGATTTCGTATTTGTCGCGCCTGAATTATAATTATGATGACCGCTACTATGTGGCAGGAAGTTTCCGCCGGGACGGAAGCTCGCGCCTTTCGCCGGATAACCGTTGGGGGAATTTCTGGTCTGTGTCGGGCATGTGGAACATCGGCAACGAATCGTTCATGCAGCCTGTGCGCCATATTTTGAGTGACTTGAAAATACGTGCATCCTATGGTGTGAACGGAAACCAGCCGAATTCGTTATACGGATATATGGGTTTGTATTCGTATGGGCAGAACTATATCGGCAATGCGGGCTCGTATGAATCGTCCCAGCCGAATTCGAACTTGAAGTGGGAAAAGAACTATAACTTGAATATCGGATTGGATTTGTCTTTCATTAACCGTATCTTTATCAGTCTGGAATATTATAACCGCGACACGAAAGACTTGCTGTATAATTTGCCAATCAGTTCTACAACCGGTTTTACCAGTTACCTTGCCAATGTGGGGCAATTGAACAATAAAGGGGTGGAATTGGAATTGCGTACCTTGAACTTTTCTTCAAACGGTTTTAACTGGACTACGATTTTCAACTTGAGCCATAACCGGAATAAGATTGTATCGCTGAACGGCGAGCTGGAGCAGTCTATCGAAGGCACGTGGTTCATTCATAAGGTAGGTCTGCCGTATCATACGTTTTATGTAAAGGAGTACGCCGGTGTGGATCCGCAGACCGGACAGGCGCAATATTACTTGAATACCACCAATGAAGACGGAAGCCTGAACCGTTCGCTTACGACGGATGCAAATGCAGCTCAAGCCATCGCTTATAAGGGAGCGGAGCCGAAGGTGTCGGGCGGTTTGACCAACCAATTCCGTTATCGGGACTTTGATTTGAGCTTTACCTTGACTTATTCGTTGGGAGGATATTCTTTCGATAAAGCCGGAACTTATATTGAAAACGGGACAACAGGAATTTATGGGAACGAAACCGGAAGTACGGGTTATAACTTGTCCGTTTATACGCTCAACCGCTGGACGAAGCCCGGTGATGTGACCGATGTGCCGCGTTTTGTCTATGGAGAAGCGGCTGGACCGCAAAACTCTTCACGTTATATTCACAGTACCGACCATTTGCGGTTGAAGAGCTTGACTTTCGGTTATACTTTGCCCGAACGTTGGACACAAAAGGTATTGCTACAGAATGCGCGTGTTTATTTTTCCGGAAGCAATTTGCTGACATGGGCGAAATGGAAATATTACGATCCGGAAACTCCGGTGAATGGCGAAGTGTTCTGTGAAGCTCCGACTATGCGCACATTCAGTTTTGGTGTACAATTAACTTTCTAATTCAATGGATAGAAACAACAGTATGAAACGAGTTACTTTATATATAGGAATGATGGCGGCTTCGTTGGCAGCAACTTCTTGTTCAGATAGTTGGCTTGATTTGAATCCGTCTACTTCGGTCACGACAGACCAGGCTTTGTCTACACTGACTGATATTGAAACTGCTTTGAACGGAGTCTATCGTGAGACTTCCTTGCATAGCTATTATGGCGACAATTACTGGTATTACGGAGATTGCCGTGCCATGGATGTACAGGCGCGGGTTACCAAAGGAGACGGACGGCGTGTGTCTCCTTATTACGAGTACAATGTCCAGGCTACCGATAACCTGAACATTACTCTGCCTTGGCAACAGCCTTATATTGTCATCCGTCAGGCGAACAATATTCTTCAGCGTATTGAGGAAGGAGGCATTGAAGGAGCTGCCGATGAAGATTTGGCAAGCATCAAGGCTGAAGCATTGGTCTTGCGCGGATTGGCATTGTTCAATTTGACACGTTTCTTCGGCATGCCTTATATGTATGATAACGGTGCGTCTCTGGGCGTACCTATTGTTACGTCTCCTACTGATCCGACTTCGGCTCCTGCCCGTAATACGGTTGCTGAATGTTACGGACAGGTTGTAGCGGATTTTACGGAGGCTTTGCCTGACCTGACGCGTGAGAAAGCGGACGGATATGTCAATTATTGGGCGGCACAGGCTTTGCTTTCACGTGTTTATCTGGATATGGGAGAGTATCAGGCGGCATGGGATGCTGCGACGGATGTCATCGAGAATAATGGAGGGCTTTATCAGCTTTATACGCAGAGTGAATATGCTGCTGTATGGGGACAGGATTTCCAGTCCGAATCACTTTTCGAACTGTATATAACGATGACCGAACCTGCAGGAGGAACAGGAGGTGAAGGCGCTCCGATGGTTTATGCCAATGAAGCGACTTTCGACTGGAACAACTTGATATTGACTGAAGACTACTTAGACTTGCTGGAACAGGATCCTGACGATGTGCGTCATAGCGTGACAGTTGCTTCCGTTACGCCTGACAATGGAGGATTGCCTGAAGCGGCACGCGACCGGAAAGTGTTTCTTACGAAGTTTCCCGGAAAGACCGGCAATCCGCAAGACAATGACATCTGTATCATCCGTCTTTCCGAAGTCTATCTGAATGCTGCAGAGGCTGGCTTCCATTTAGGAGGCTCGTATGCAGAAACGGGGCGTACTTACCTGAATGATTTAATCAGCCAGCGTACGCCGAATACCGGTATGCAGGTCTCGACTGCAGGTTTTACCATTGACCGCATCTTGGAAGAAGTGCGCCGGGAACTGGTAGGTGAAGGGCAAGTGTTCTTTGATTTCCTGCGCAACGGCAAGCCTATTGTGCGCAACAAGGGCTGGCACTTGGTGACGTTGGATACTTCTGATGCATGGACTATCCAGCCCAATGACCTTCGTATTGCTTTGCCTATCCCGCAAACCGAAATAGATGCCAATCCGAATATGGTGCAGAATCCCCGTTAAAGGGCGTACGGTTACAAAGCCGTAGGGGATACGCCATACATTTTCTTGAAAGCAGACGAAAAATGAGACTGGTTCTTGAAGCCGACCTCCGTATATACATCGGCTATTTTTCGTCTGCCTTCTTTCATTAAGTCATATGCTGCTTCCAGCCGTTTCCGTATCAGCCATTTCTCCGGAGTAAGGTCACTCACTTTCTTAAAGTCACGTTTAAAGGTGGCAAGGCTTCTGCCTGTATAATGTGCCAGTTCTTCCATCGTGAACTCGTACATATAGTTTTTGTTCATGAAATCAAGAATGTCTATTTTCCAGGGCTCATTGAAATCGAAAAGTGTAGGAGCAAAACGCTTGTCGATATGGAGCAAGGCAAGCAATCCTTCCTGCAGTTTGAGTTGCATAAGGTCGTCTTGCGGTTTTACATCGGGGTCGAAATAAGGAGTCATGGAGGCGAAAAGGCTGGTGATTTCCGCTGTTTTGGGCAGTTTGATGACTCCCGAATCTAATTTAGGAGTATTTGCCGGTGCTTTGTATTGTTCGGATTTGGTGTACATCTCTTTTAAAAAGTTGCGGGTAAACATCAGGAAAATACCGCAATATTTTTCGCCATTGGCTGTCCGTTTATACATTGTGATATGATGGTCGCGAGGGATAAATACGCATTCGCCTTTGCCCACGTGTATTTGTTCTTTGCCGTTATCGAGCAACATTTCCCCCGAATAAACATAATTCATGGCAAATTCACGGGAGCGGTGAATGCATCCGCTGGTATCATCGTAGAAGAAGCTGAAGAAAATGTTGTTGTAGTTGAATATCATTTTCATCGGGCCGGTAGGGTCTTCCGTTTGATTTTGTTGTTTCATGTCACTTAGTCTTTTGTATATATTGTTATAATATAAGGTGTACGATTTGCGGATTGTGGTCGGACAGGAATTTGCTTCCCGGTGCCGCTTCTTTCGGAATGAAACTGTCGAGTACTTTTATTTGCGGAGTGACAAAGATAAAGTCTATTTTCTCGCATTGCTCCGAAGGAATTTGCCCGAAGTTGTGGAAAGTGTAATCCACTCCCGTCTGTTTGCCGGCAATCTTAGCCGCATCTTTCAGTACGAATGCGTTGGAAGTAATGGTGCGGTAAGCTTCCGATTGGTCGTTTACGTTGAAGTCGCCCGTCAGTACCGCGGGGCGGTCGCCTACTATTTCTTTTATTTTCCGGATAATCAGCAAGGCGCCTTCCCGTCGGGCAGTAACACCGACATGGTCAAAATGTGTGTTGACTGCCATAAAGATTTTTCCGCTTTGCTTGTCTTTCATTTTCGCCCAGGTTGCAATGCGTGTGCAGGCTCCGTCCCATCCGATAAACCCTATGCTGTCAGGATATTGTGAAAGCCAGAATGTGTTGCTGTCTAATACTTCGAATCTGTCTTCCTTATATAATATAGGAGCATATTCGCCTTTGGTTTTCCCGTCATCGCGTCCTACTCCGATAGATTTATAGCCAGGAAGGCGCTGCAGCAGGTCTTCCAATTGGTTGTGCAGCACTTCTTGCATGCCTACGATGTCCATGTCTTGTGTCTGGATGAACCGTGTGACGGTGTCTTTGCGGAATTGCCAGTTGTTCGATTGGTCGGCAGGGTTATCATACCGGATGTTGAATGTCGCCCAAGTAATCGTTTGTGCCTGGCAGGGTAAGGAGAAAAATGCCGATGTGATAACGGCAATGGCTAAAAAAAGTCTTTTCATAATCTTTATAATGGTTTGATAGGTTGGTTTTATACGGGATGTTCCTTATATCCGGCTAAGATACGAAATATATGGAAAAAACTTTCTATCTTTGTAACAAAAATATTTTTATGAGTCATATACGGTTAGGAAAATACAATCAGTTAGAGGTTGTGAAGGAGGTAGATTTCGGTGTGTATCTGGATGGTGGGGAAGACGGGGAAATCTTGTTGCCAAAACGCTATGTTCCACAAGGTTGCGTTCCGGGTGATGTCTTGAATGTTTTCATTTATCTGGATATGGAAGAGCGGCTGATAGCTACCACACTCCAACCTTATGTACAGGTAGGAGAGTTTGCTTGCCTGGAAGTGGCGTGGGTCAATCAGTTTGGTGCTTTTTTGGACTGGGGATTGATGAAAGACCTGTTTGTCCCTTATCGGGAACAGAAGACAAAGATGGTGAAGGGTGGTAAGTATATTGTTTATGTATACATAGATGAGGAAAGTTACCGTATTGCTGCTTCTGCCAAAGTGGAGCATTTCTTGTCGAAAGAACATCCGGTATATGAAGCCGGTGAAGAAGTGGATGCGTTGGTATGGCAACGTACGGATTTAGGTTATAAAGTCATTGTGGATAATAAATTCAGCGGGATGTTATATCACAACGAGGTGTTCCAGCCATTGAGTCCGGGAAAACGTGTCCTGGCTTATATCAGGCAGGTACGTGAAGACGGAAAGATTGATTTGGCTTTGCAGAAAGCAGGATTTGAAAAGATAGACGACTTTGCGGAGACTTTGCTTCAATATATTGAGGCACAAGGCGGATTTACACCGATGAACGATAAGACCGATGCCGCTGTGATTTACAATACATTCGGGGTAAGTAAGAAAACATTTAAAAAGGCGGTCGGCGATTTATACAAGAAACGTCTGATTGTCTTGGAAAAAGAAGGCATTCGTCTTGTTCCTCAGGACTGATTATGAAATTGCCTCAAAACAGAAAGATAACTGTATGAATAAGATAACGTTATTTTCTGTTTTGAGGCAATTCTTTATTGTGTTAAGCCTTAGATGGACAATTCATGCAATACATTGACTAATTCACGGTCAATGGGCTTGTCGTTTTTAATGGCTTTGCTGAACGGCACATATACGATTTGGTCGTTTTCGATACCGATCATTACATTGCGCTGGCCTTCCATGAGCGCTTGGATGCTGGCTACTCCCATACGGCTGGCGATGATACGGTCATGTGCCGTAGGGCTACCTCCGCGTTGCAAGTGCCCTAAGATAGTGACACGCACGTCATATTGCGGATATTCGTTCTTTACGCGTTCGGCATAATGCATGGCTCCGCCCGTGATTTCACTCTCTGCAACGAGCACAATGGAACTGCTCTTTGACTTGCGGAATCCGTTTTTGATGAATTCCTCCAGTTGGTCGACTTCTGTATTGAATTCGGGGATGATTGCAGCTTCAGCTCCTGCGGCAATAGCGCCATTCAAGGCAAGGAATCCGGCATCACGTCCCATTACTTCTACGAAGAAGAGACGTTCGTGTGAGGTGGCTGTATCACGAATCTTATCCACTGCATCCAGAATGGTGTTCAGTGCGGTGTCATAACCGATGGTTGTATCTGTGCCATACAGGTCATTGTCGATGGTTCCGGGCAGGCCGATACACGGAATGTCGTATTCTTGGGCCAGCAAGCGTGCTCCAGTCAGCGAACCGTCCCCTCCGATGACAATCAAGGCATCGATTTCTTCACGTTGCATCGTTTCGTATGCAATCTTACGTCCTTCCGGGGTCTTGAATTCCTGGCAACGTGCTGTTTTCAGGATTGTTCCTCCCTGTTGGATGATGTTGCTTACGTTTTGCGTTTTGAATTCTTGAATTTCTCCTGTAATCAATCCCTTGTATCCTCTGTAAATGCCTTTTACTCTCAAGCCGTTATAGATAGCAGAGCGTGTTACGGCACGGATGGCTGCGTTCATACCTGGGGCGTCTCCTCCCGAAGTCAGAATACCAATACATTTAATAGTTCCCATAAAATTGTTATTCGTTATATAGTGATACTGCAAAGGTATCAAAAAACTAGTTTACAAGCAAATAAATATTTCCATTTTTTGACATTATCCGGGCTGTCGGTTGAGTGACAAAATGGTTTCTTTACAGGCTTCCATCAGCCACTTAGGGGTAGAGGTCGCTCCACAAATGCCGATTGAACGTGCTTGTTGTAACAAGTTGCGGTCTATTTCTTCAGGTTGGTCTATCTGGTAAGAGTTGGGGTTTACTTTGCGGCATTCTTGGTAAAGTATTTTTCCATTCGAGCTTTTATGTCCGCAAACGAAAAATACCAAGTCGTGGGCTGCAGCAAAACGGCGTATTTCTGGCATGCGGTTTGCTACTTGCCGGCAGATGGTATCGTAAAACTGGAACGTGACATGAGGGGCAATATGTGCTTGGATATAAGCAACGATTTCTCTGAATTCGTCCAGAGATTTTGTAGTTTGTGAATAGAGCCGGATGTCTTTGTTGAAATCCAGTTGTTTGGCTTCTTCCAGATTCTCAATTACGATAGCTTCACCATTGGTTTGTCCTACCAGTCCTAAAACTTCCGCGTGTCCGTTTTTCCCGAAAATGACTATTTGTTTTTTTCGTCCTTCAGGGGCAGGGGTGTCATATTCTTGCTTGATACGCTTCTGAAGCCGTAATACGACGGGGCAGGTGGCATCGATGATTTCGATGTGTTTTCGCCGAGCCAGTTCGTATGTAGAGGGAGGTTCGCCGTGTGCCCGTAGTAATACTTTTACTTCTTCCAGTGTGCCGAATTTCTCATGGTCTATGGTAAGGAGCCCGAGCCTTTTCAGGCGTTCGCATTCTTGTCCGTTGTGGACGATGTCTCCCAGGCAATACAGAGGAGCACCTTTAGACAATTCTTCTTCAGCTTTCTGGATAGCAGTAGTCACACCGAAACAGAAGCCTGAACTTTCGTCTATTTCTATTTGGGGGGATGTCTTGTTATTCATAGACTACACGTTTGAATTGATCCAACAACCAGTCTTTCTGTTCGCTGAGTGTCAGATTGCTGTTGTCCAGTAAGATAGCATCTTCAGCTTTTCGTAAGGGGCTTACGGTACGGGTCTGGTCAATACGGTCGCGTTCTTCTACATTGTGCAAGATATCTTCGAATGAAGCTTTCTGTCCTTTGGCGCACAACTCATCGTAGCGGCGTTTGGCACGGATTTGGGGTGAAGCTGTGACAAAAATCTTCAGTTCGGCATCGGGGAATACGGCGGTGCCGATATCGCGTCCGTCCATTACAATGCCTTTGTCTTTGCCCATGTCTTGCTGTTGGCGCACCAAAGCATGGCGCACGAAATCAAGTGCTGACACAGGGCTGACTTTTGAGGACACTTCAAGTGTACGTATCTGTTCTTCTACATCTTTTCCGTTTAAGAAGGTGTGCAGGCGCTGGGTGGCTGTGTCTATGCGAAACGTAATGTGTATCTCGTCCATGTGTTGCCTGAGGGCTTCGGTCCGGATGTTTCCGTCCGGGTCGAATAAGTCATGTTCGATGCAATATAGGGTTACGGCACGATACATGGCACCGCTGTCGATATAGATATAGCCGATTTCTTTTGCCAAGTCTTTTGCCATAGTGCTTTTTCCGCACGACGAAAAACCGTCGATGGCGATGACTATTTTTTTCATACGTTGTTTCGTTTTTATGGTTTGCGCTTCAAAGATACACATTTTTGTTAGATTTCTTTTCTTTCTTGACAACCCTTTAAAGATTTCTGTTATATTTGCAGTACGGAGTATTCCGGAGCATTATTTATACCAAAGAATTATGAAACAATTGACCACGAAAGAAATGCAAGGGCTTTTCCATGTGTATGTGGAAAAACTGGCTTATATGCGCGACCCGAAAGGTTTGTACGAACCGATAGAATATGTACTTGCCATTGGCGGAAAACGTATCCGTCCATTGTTGTTGCTATTGGCATACAACTTATATAAGGAAGATGTGGAGGCTGTATTTTCGCAGGCTGCTGCACTGGAGACATATCATAATTTTACTCTTTTGCATGATGATTTGATGGATAAGGCAGACAAGCGGAGAGGGAAGCCGACGGTACATAAGCGTTGGAATGAAAATACGGCAATTCTCTCGGGCGATGCCATGATTATCTTGGCTTATCAGTTCTTGATGAAAGATTGTCCTACGCAGTATGTCAAACCGGTAATGGAAGTATTTTCGCAAACGGCACTGGAAGTTTGCGAGGGGCAGCAATGGGATATGGAATTCGAGCACCGTAATGATGTGTCGGTAGATGAATACATTGAGATGATACGCTTGAAGACTTCGGTGTTGTTGGCGGGTTCGTTGAAGATAGGGGCGATTTTAGGAGGTGCATCCGAGGAAGATGCCCGGAAGTTGTATGACTTCGGCATCCAGATCGGCTTGGCTTTCCAATTGCAGGATGACTATTTGGATGTGTATGGCGATCCGAAAGTCTTTGGTAAGAATATCGGGGGAGACATTCTTTGCAACAAGAAAACCTTTATGCTGATTACGGCTTTCGAGCAAGCTGATGCCGGAACCCGTACCGAACTGATGCACTGGATTACTGCCGGAGATTATATGCCTGAACAAAAGATAGCTGCTGTGACGGCTATATATAATAAGGAGAAAATCGGAGAACTGTGCCAGAAGAAGATAGAAGATTATTACGGGCAAGGGATGCGTTTATTGGAACAGGTGCAGGTTCCGCAGGAGAACAAGCGGCATCTGTTGGATTTTGTAGTCGGTCTGATGCACCGTAACCTGTAACCGGATAAATGAAAGGAGGGGGTTATGGTTCATTTGATAGATACACACACACACTTGTTTGTCGAAGAGTTTGACGGAGACCGCGAACTGGCATTGATTCGTGCCCGTGAAGCAGGAGTGACACGTTTGTTTATGCCCAACATTGATGATGCATCGGTAGAGCAGATGCTGGCTTTGTGCGACGAACATGAAGGATGTTATCCGATGATTGGATTGCATCCCACATCGGTAGATGCTGATTGGAAAATCCGTCTGGAGCGTGTAGAACGGTGGTTGCATTCAGACAGGAGGTTTTATGGTATCGGAGAGGTGGGGCTTGACTTGTATTGGGACAAGACTTACCTGAAAGAGCAGGTAGAGGTGTTGCACAGACAGATAGAATGGGCATTGACGTATGGTTTGCCGTTGGTTATCCATTGCCGTGCCGCCTGTTCCGAATTGTTGGAAGTGCTTTCGCGGTATGACAAAAAGAGTCTGACAGGTATTTTCCATAGTTTTACAGGTACAGAGGAAGAGGCGCTCCGCTTGTTGGATTATCCCGGTTTTATGTTGGGGATAAATGGCGTTGTGACATTCAAGAAGAGTACCTTACCGGCTGTATTGGCATCGTCGGTGCCATTAGAGCGTTTGGTGCTGGAGACCGACTCGCCTTATTTGGCTCCGGTGCCTTATCGGGGAAAGCGGAACGAAAGTGCATTTATTGTGAAAGTAGCAGAGAGGTTGTCTGAGATTTATGGAGTCCCGATGGCTGGAATAGCCTCTGTGACATCAGCAAACGCACTGAAAGTTTTTAAAATATATTAAATTCATCTTTGCTGGAAGACTTTTGTACGCCAAATCTTAGGCAAAACCAAAAATAAAGAATACTTTTGCACACGAATTTCTAAGATACGGTCATAAGAGTCAAGGAGAGATGCTCGAGTGGTTGAAGAGGCACGCCTGGAAAGCGTGTATACGTCAAAAGCGTATCACGGGTTCGAATCCCGTTCTCTCCGCAGCAAGGTAAGATTTATCAGGTCTTATATGAATCTTTAAACAAATCCAAGATGAAGAAGTTTTTTGCATTTTTCGCGGTGGCAGGTATTCTGTCATTGGGAATGGTTCATTCTGCAAGGGCTCAAGATGCAGATATTAGCAAGGGATTCGAACAAGCGGAAGAGTATGAGGTGATGGACAAGGACACAGTTGAGACCGCTGGGCAAAGAGGTGTGCCCGGAGTTCTGACCTCAGGATGGAAAGAAGGAGATTCTGGCTTGATGTCATTGGTCGGCATTGCTTTCGTATTAGGCTTGGCTTGTTGCGTAGAGCGTATCCTGTCGTTGGGCTTGGCGGATATCGATATCCGGAAATTGATGGAAAAAGTAGCGTCTGCATTGGAAAAAGGTGATGTGGAAGGAGCTACGAATCTTTGTCATAACACGCGTGGACCAGTAGCGGCTGTTTGTTATCACGGCTTGTCGAGAATCGATGAGGACTCGGATGTGGTAGAACGGATGGTCGTTTCTTATCGGGAAGTACAATCGGGTAATCTGAAGAAAAGGTGCTTGTGGATAAGGATGTTTATTGTCACGACGTTGGCGTTAGGCGTATTGGGCACAGTAATTGGTATGGCTATGGCTTTTGATTCTCTTTGCTATGCCGGTGGATTTTCGGTATCGGATATGGCGGGGAATATACGTACGGCTCTGTTTCCTATGATATTTGCTTTGGTTGCGGCCATTGTGCTTTATGTGTTTTACATTTACATCCAGAATCGGATTGCAACAATGGAGAACCGGATGAAGGAAGCCTCTTTGACATTCCTTGACTTGGTGATGAAATACAACTGGAAGTATAAAAGATGATATGGGCGGATATAGGTCCGTATGCTTATGAACCTATGTTCATCAGCGGGCGAAGATAAGTTCGTGGGCTGATGAACATAGGTTCATTTCTTTTGCAAAGGTTATTTTACTTTCGAGGCCTCTTCGGTCTTCACTTTCCGAAGCAGGTCGGAAGCAAAGATGAAATTGTTCAGCCGTTCGTTTGTGGCACTGAATACCTGGCCTTTGTTGCCTTCCCATTCCTTGTGCCCTTGGTAAATGTAAAGGATGCTATCGCCGATACCTAATACCGAGTTCATGTCATGGGTGTTGATGATGGTGGTCATATTGTATTCTGTGGTAATGTCGTGTACCAGCTCGTCAATTACCAGCGATGTCTTCGGGTCCAGTCCGGAGTTGGGTTCGTCACAAAACAGGTATTGGGGCTGAAGAGCAATGGCACGGGCGATTGCCACACGTTTCTGCATACCTCCACTTATTTCGCCGGGATATTTCTTTTGGGCATCAAGCAGGTTGACCCGGTCCAGACAAAACTGGGCACGTTTGACCCGCTCGTTGTAATTCTTGTTGGAAAACATGTCGAGGGGAAACATCACGTTTTCCAGTACGGTGAGCGAATCGAACAAAGCTGCACTTTGGAAAATCATCCCCATTTCTCTGCGCAATGATTTTTTTTCTTTCTTGTCCATTGTGAGAAAGTTACGCCCGTCGTATAATACTTCACCTTTATTGGGAGCGAGCAGTCCTACCAGGCATTTCATCAGCACGGTTTTTCCCGAGCCACTCTGTCCGATAATCAGGTTGGTTTTCCCGTTTTCGAAAGTGAAGCTGATGTCTTCCAGCACATTCTTGTCTTCGAAAGATTTGTATATTGATTTTATTTCTATCATGATTGGTTTCGCTTTAGCTGAGTAATTGGGTTAGAATCAGGTCGGAAAACAGAATCAGTACGCTGCTCGATACTACAGCGTCGGTACTTGCTTTACCCACTGCTATGGAACCGCCTTCGACTGTATATCCAAAGAAAGCCGAAACGCTGGCGATGATGAAAGCAAAGAACAACGACTTGATGAAACTGCACCACACATACCATTCCACGAAACTGTACTGGATACCATATTCCAGGTCGGTGGCATTCATGATGCCGGCAAACCAGGCAGTACAGAAGGCTCCGATAATGCCCGCAAAGATGCTGAATACCACCAGAAGGGGAATCATGGTCATCAGTCCGATTATTTTAGGGAGAATCAGGTACGATGCCGAATTTACGCCCATGATGTCGAGTGCATCTATCTGTTGGGTGACGCGCATGGTTCCCAGTTCGGATGCAATGTTCGAGCCCACTTTTCCGGCAAGAATCAAACACATGATGGAGGAGGAAAATTCCAGCAACAAGATTTCACGGGTCGTATAGCCGACCACGAAACGTGGCATCCAAGGGCTTTCTATATTGAGCTTGATTTGGATGCAGATGACTGCGCCGATGAAAAAGGAAATCAGCAGGACGATTCCGATGGAATTGATGCCCAGCTGTGCCATTTCGTTGACGTATTGTTTGAAATACATCCTGAACCGTTCAGGACGGGCGAATACCCTGCCCATAAGCATGATGTATTTTCCGAAGTTTGAAATTGGCTTTACCATATCTTATTCAAGTCTGATTTTAGTGCAAAAGTACGGTTTTTTAGCTATATTATAATAAAAGGGAAGAGGAAATTAGGGCGAATGACCACATAACCCAAGTTTTTTACTACTTTTGCCGAAGATTTTTATCACGCAAACGAATTTTAGAGCAATATGGCAGAACAGGAAAACCAGCAACAGGCTACAGGCAATTTCGAGCTTCCGGCTGACGGACGTATGGTGCTTCGTACTGAGAATTTGGTGAAGAAGTATGGCAAGCGTACCGTGGTGAGCCACGTTTCCATTAATGTGAAGCAAGGGGAAATCGTGGGGCTTCTGGGGCCGAACGGGGCAGGGAAGACCACTTCTTTTTATATGACGACGGGACTGATTGTGCCCAATGAGGGACATATTTACTTGAACGACCAGGATATAACCAGCTATCCGGTGTACAAGCGTGCGCAGAACGGTATCGGTTATCTGGCGCAGGAAGCTTCCGTATTCAGGAAGATGAGCGTGGAAGACAATATCGCTTCAGTATTGGAGCTGACCAAGACTTCGAAAGAGTATCAGAAGGAAAAGCTGGAAAGTCTTATAGCCGAATTTCGTCTGCAGAAGGTCCGGAAGAACTTGGGGGACCAGTTGTCAGGGGGAGAGCGTCGGCGTACGGAAATAGCCCGATGCTTAGCCATCGACCCTAAGTTTATCATGTTGGACGAGCCTTTTGCCGGAGTCGACCCTATTGCTGTAGAAGACATCCAGCATATTGTATGGAGATTGAAAGATAAGAACATCGGCATTCTGATTACCGACCATAATGTGCAGGAAACATTGAGCATTACTGACCGGGCTTACCTGTTGTTCGAAGGTAAAATCTTGTTTCAAGGCACACCCGAGGAACTGGCGGCCAACAAGATTGTGCGTGAGAAATATTTGAGTAACAGTTTTGTGCTCCGCCGGAAAGATTTTCAGATGAGAGATATACGCGAATAGCATTATCTGCCAGGTGTTTTGTGAAATTTTACGTTGACTTTTTGGTTATTGTAAGATTAAACACTATTTTTGCAACCTCAAAAATTGAATAGGAAATATAGTAGTAATTAAAACAATAAGTCGGAAATGAATATTTCATTGCAAAATGTAGACAAGGTGAGCGCGGTGCTTACCGTTCAGATTGAAAAAGCTGACTATCAGGAAAAAGTAGAAAAAACATTGAAAAAGCTTCGTCAGAACGTGAATATGCCGGGATTTCGCAAAGGCATGGTTCCGATGACATTGCTCAAGAAGCAGTATGGTACGTCAGTATTGGTAGAGGAAGTTGACAAATTGATGCAGGAAAAGGTGAACGAATATATTCGTGAAAATAAAGTGGATATGTTGGGCGCTCCGCTTCCCAAAGAAAGCAATGTAGATTTTGCCAATGACGAAAACTTTGAATTCTCTTTCGATATTGCCTTGGCTCCCGAATTTACAGTAGATTTGTCGGCTGCTGATACCATTGATTATTACGACATCAATGTCACAGACGAGATGGTAGACCAACAGGTGAAGTTGTATACTCAGCGTACGGCCAAATATGAAAAGGTGGAAGACTATCAGGACAATGATTTGTTGAAAGGTTTGCTTGCCGAATTGGATGAAAACGGAAATACCAAAGAAGGCGGCATTCAGGTAGAAGGTGCAGTAATGATGCCTACTTATATGAAGAATGATGACCAGAAGGCTGTATTCAACGGTGCGAAGGTGAATACTGTGTTGGTGTTCAACCCGTCTGTTGCTTTCGACAACAATGAAGCCGAATTGTCGTCACTTTTGAAAATCAAGAAAGAAGAAGTGGGTGCACATACCGGCAATTTCAGCTTCCAGATAGAAGAGATTACACGTATGATTCCGGGAGACTTGAATCAGGAACTGTTCGATCAGGTTTTGGGTGAAGGCAAGGCGCATAGTGAAGAGGAATTCCGTGCACAAATCAAGGAAACCATTGCCAAGCAATACGAAGCAGACAGTGATTATAAATTCTTGATTGATGTGCGCTCGTATGTATCCGGAAAAATCGGAAAATTGCAGTTCGCTGATGAGTTGATGAAGCGCATCATGCTGGAAAACAACAAGGATAAAGGCGAAGAGTTCGTTTCAGAACACTATGAGAAGAGCCTGGAAGAACTGACTTGGCACCTGATTAAGGAAAAACTGGTGGCTGCCAACGGAATTAAAATAGAACAGGCAGATATTAACGAAATGGCCAAGGAAGCTACTCGTGCTCAATTTGCCCAGTATGGCATGATCAATGTTCCGGATGAACTGCTGGATAACTATTCGAAGGAAATGTTGAAGAAACGCGAAAGTGTGGAAGCTTTGGTAAACCGTGCTGTGGAAAGCAAGCTGGCAGAAGCATTGAAAGCACAGGTTACATTAAACCACAAGGCCGTTTCGGCAGAAGAATTCAATAAGATGTTTGAGTGATTTCCTTCCTGTGGTGAAGGCGAATTGCTAAAACTTGCTAAAAGAGGAGCTTTTAATTTGGCATTCCGTTAAGTGAGTGGAAGTTTTTGTACTTTTGCCCAAGCGGAAAGAAGAGGCCAGTTTAAAAGCTTCTCTTTTTATTCAGATTAAAACACAATTAAAAACTTAATAGACGAATGGATGATTTTAGAAAATATGCTGTCAAGCATTTAGGCATGAACAGCATGGTGCTTGATGACGTAATCAAGTCGCAGGCAGGTTATTTGAATCCTTATATTTTGGAAGAACGTCAGCTGAATGTGACGCAGCTTGATGTGTTCTCGCGTTTGATGATGGACCGCATCATTTTCCTCGGAACCCAGATTGATGATTATACAGCCAATACCTTGCAGGCACAGCTGCTATATCTGGATTCAGTAGATTCGGGTAAAGACATTTCTATTTATATCAATTCTCCGGGCGGGTCGGTATATGCCGGTCTGGGTATTTATGACACAATGCAGTTTATCGGTAGTGATGTGGCTACTATTTGTACCGGTATGGCTGCTTCGATGGCTGCGGTGTTGCTGGTGGCTGGCAAGGAAGGCAAGCGGTCTGCGTTGACGCATTCACGGGTGATGATTCATCAGCCGATGGGAGGAGCACAGGGTCAGGCATCCGACATTGAGATTACGGCACGTGAAATACAGAAATTGAAGAAAGAATTGTACACGATTATCGCCGAACATTCGCATACCGATTTCGATAAGGTATGGGCAGACTCGGACCGTGATTACTGGATGACAGCACAAGAGGCCAAGGAATATGGTATGATTGACGAAGTGTTGTCGCGTAAACCGGTATTGTAGTATTAACGAGTAAACAAAGTATCAGATAACAAGTTGGCAAAGACCTGAATGGTAATTAAGAAGTCTTGCCAGCTTGTTGACTTTTTCAACTAAAAAACAAGAAAATTGGAAGATAAAACGAATCAAAGAGGCAAACGGCGTTGCAGCTTTTGTGGACGGTCGGAAAATGAAGTGGGCTTTTTGATAACGGGGGTCAACGGATGTATTTGCGACAGTTGTGCCGAACAGGCGCATGAAATCGTACAGGAAGCTGTTCGCCAGAAAGGAAACGGTTTGAATCTGAATTTGCAGGATTTACCGAAACCGAAAGAAATCAAGGAGTTTCTTGACCAATACGTCATCGGGCAAGATAGTGCCAAGCGTTACCTTTCGGTGGCTGTTTACAATCATTACAAGCGTTTGTTGCAGCCCGAGAGCAAAGATGATGTGGAAATCGAGAAGTCGAATATCATAATGGTAGGAAGCACCGGAACTGGAAAGACATTGCTGGCGCGCACCATAGCCAAGTTGCTGCACGTACCTTTTACCATTGTCGATGCTACGGTCTTGACCGAAGCCGGTTATGTGGGCGAAGATATCGAAAGCATCCTCACCCGCCTGTTGCAGGTAGCAGACTACAATGTTGCCGAGGCAGAACGAGGTATTGTGTTTATTGATGAAATAGACAAGATAGCCCGTAAGGGGGATAATCCTTCTATTACCCGTGACGTCAGTGGTGAAGGGGTTCAGCAAGGTTTGCTGAAGCTCTTGGAAGGGTCTATCGTCAATGTGCCTCCCCAGGGCGGACGTAAGCATCCGGAGCAGAAGCTTATTCCGGTAAATACAAAGAACATCTTGTTTATTTGTGGAGGGGCGTTCGATGGGATAGAACGTAAGATTGCCCAACGCCTGAATACGCACGTGGTAGGATATGGTGCAGCAAAGAATACGGTGAATATCGACCGCAAGAACTTGATGCAGTATATTGCACCTCAAGACTTGAAGTCATTCGGCCTGATTCCTGAAATTATCGGACGTTTGCCGATACTGACTTATCTGAACCCGTTGGACCGTACGGCATTGCGCAACATTCTGACCGAACCCAAGAATTCCATTATCAGGCAATATATCAAATTGTTCGAAATGGATGGCGTGAAATTGGAGTTCGAGCCGGAGGTGTTCGAATATATTGTCGATAAGGCTATCGAGTATAAGTTGGGAGCCCGCGGCTTGCGCTCCATCGTGGAAACCATTATGATGGACACGATGTTCGAGGTTCCTTCGCACAAGGTGGATACCTTTGTCGTGACGCTCGATTATGCGAAAGAACAGATGGGAAAAGCGAACATCTCGCGTCTTCAAATGGCTTAAAAACATGGAAAGTGATGAAAAAAGTAGTTTTTTCTTGAATTTATTCCTAAGAAATTTGCATAATATCAAAACTTGTTTATAACTTTGTTAAGAGGAAAAAGGAATTATTCTCTTGAAAAACTTGAATACTAACATCACTTAAAATGAAGAGACAATGGCGGAAAACATCAATTTAGCAGCACAATTGAAAAAGTATTTCGGTTTCGATACATTTAAGGGAAACCAGGAAGCTATTATTCGTAACCTGCTGGCAGGCAAAGATACCTTTGTGTTAATGCCTACCGGTGGAGGGAAATCTTTGTGTTATCAGTTGCCTTCCTTATTGATGGAAGGTACGGCTATCGTGATATCTCCGCTCATTGCTCTGATGAAAAATCAGGTAGATGCGATGCGCAACTACAGCGAAGAAGATGGAGTAGCGCATTTCATTAATTCTTCACTCACGAAATCAGCGATTGATCAGGTGAAGTCGGACATCTTGGCTGGAAAAACCAAGTTGTTGTATGTGGCTCCCGAATCATTGACGAAAGAAGAAAATGTTGATTTCCTGAAGCATGTAAAAATCTCTTTTTATGCAATTGATGAGGCGCACTGCATTTCTGAATGGGGACATGACTTCCGTCCGGAATACCGCCGTATTCGGCCGATTATCAATGAAATCGGAAAAGCTCCGGTGATAGCATTGACGGCAACGGCTACACCTAAAGTAAAAATGGATATCCAGAAAAATTTAGGGATGGTGGATGCAACTGAGTTCAAGTCTTCTTTCAATCGTCCGAACTTGTATTATGAGGTACGTCCTAAGACCAATAATATAGACAAGGATATTATCCGTTTCATTAAGCAGAATCCGGAAAAATCAGGTATCATTTATTGTTTGAGCCGGAAGAAAGTGGAGGAGCTTGCCGAAATCCTTCAGGCAAATGGCATTAAGGCGCGTCCTTATCATGCCGGTATGGATTCGGCTACACGGAATGCCAATCAGGATGCTTTTTTGAAGGAAGACGTTGATGTGATTGTTGCCACCATTGCTTTCGGTATGGGAATAGACAAGCCGGATGTCCGGTTTGTAATTCATTATGATATGCCGAAAAGCCTGGAAGGGTATTATCAGGAAACTGGGCGTGCTGGACGTGACGGAGGGGAAGGCCAATGTATAACGTTCTATTCGAACAAAGACTTGCAGAAGTTGGAAAAATTTATGCAGGGAAAGCCTGTTTCCGAACAGGAAATTGGAAAGCAATTACTGTTGGAAACTGCAGCTTATGCCGAATCATCAGTGTGCCGTAGAAAGGTGTTGTTGCATTACTTCGGTGAAGAATATACAGAAGATAATTGTGGTAATTGTGATAACTGTTTAAATCCGAAGAAACAAGTGGAGGCTCAGGATTCATTGTGTGCAGTGATTGAAACAATCATTGCAGTTAAAGAAAACTTTAAACAAGATTATATTGTTGATATCCTTTTGGGAAAAGAGACAAGCGAGGTATTGGCGCACAAACACGAAGAACTGGAAGTGTTCGGTTCGGGTATGGGCGAAGAAGAAAGGTTGTGGAATGCCGTGATTCGCCAGGCGCTGATTGCCGGATATTTAAGTAAAGATGTAGAAAACTATGGCTTGCTGAAAGTGACGGCTGAGGGACGCAAGTTCTTGAAGAAGCCTAAATCGTTCAAGATTGTAGAAGATACAGATTTCGATGAAGAAGAAATCGAAGACGTGCCGATGCGCGGCGGTGCTTCGTGTGCCGTTGATCCGGTGCTGTTCTCTATGCTGAAAGATTTGCGCAAGAAGATGTCAAAGAAACTGGATGTACCGCCTTATGTCATATTTCAGGATCCGTCGTTGGAAGCAATGGCTACCATCTATCCGATAACATTGGAGGAACTGCAGAATATTCCGGGAGTGGGTGCCGGTAAGGCTAAACGTTACGGACAGGAGTTCTGCGATTTGATCAAGAAGCATTGCGAGGAGAATGAAATCGACCGTCCGGAAGATTTGCGTGTGCGTACAGTTGCCAATAAGTCGAAACTGAAAGTCTCTATTATTCAAAGTATTGACCGTAAAGTAGCGCTTGATGACATAGCTGTAGCAAAAGGAATCGAATTTAATGAATTGCTTGATGAAATCGAGGCTATAGTCTATTCTGGCACAAAACTGAATATCGATTACTTTTTGGAAGAAGTCATGGATGAAGACCACATGCTTGATATTTATGATTATTTCAAAGAGTCTACTACAGACAAGATAGACGATGCCATGAGTGAGCTGGGAGGTGATTATACGGAAGAAGAAATCCGGTTGGTGCGCATCAAGTTCATTTCAGAAATGGCTAATTGATAGTTGTATGTCCGTTATCGGACAATGTGCGGAAATATGAGGAAGGAATCATGACGGAACATTTGTCATGGTTCCTTTTTATATGAGAAGCTGTTTTGAATTTCTCCAAAAAGTTTTTCTTGTCTTGATGTATACGTTTTCGTGTGTGCTTTGGGCGATTTTTTGGTCTTTTTCGCTCCTGTTCTTCGTCAGATAGCCCGCTATCTTCCTCATCACAGAAGCGAAAATGCCTCAAAAACTCATCCCAAATCATCGCACGATAAATTCAAAACAGCTTCTGAATATTAGACCACGAGGAAAGGAAATGCCGTATGCCAAAGTAAGTGTAAGGAGGCTGAATGTGAAATATTGAACATTTTTCATTCGTGGAGGATAAGCGTTGTCAACGGATAATGTGCGATATTTGCATTGTAAAAAGGAAGATGGTTTATGATTAGAATAGGAATTGATATAGGTTCTACTACGGTCAAAGTTGTGGCTTTGGATGAAACGGATCGGATATTGTTTTCGAAATATGAAAGACATCATGCCCGTGCAAAAGAAATTTTAATCATCCTTTTGCAGGAATTGCAGGCAAAGGTCGGGGATAGGGAAATCAGGCTAAAGATAACAGGTTCGGTAGGCATGGGATTTGCAGAACGCTATGCTTTTGATTTCATTCAGGAAGTTGTAGCGGCCACCAAAGCCATTCACCACGATTATTCCCAGACTGCTTCGATGGTTGATATAGGAGGTGAAGACGCGAAAGTGGTGTTTTTTAAGGAAGGGAAAGCTGCAGATTTACGTATGAACGGCAATTGTGCCGGAGGTACAGGAGCTTTTATCGACCAGATGGCTGTATTGTTGGGAGTAAGCATCGATGAGTTGAACGAACTGGCTTTGCAGGCTGTACGTATTTATCCCATAGCCTCACGTTGTGGAGTGTTTTGTAAGACCGATATTCAGAATCTGATAGCTAAGAATGTGAATCGTGCCGACATAGCTGCATCAATTTTTCATGCGGTGGCGGTACAGACAGTCGTTACATTGGCACATGGATGTACCATTGCTGCTCCGGTTTTGTTTTGTGGAGGACCGCTTACCTTTATTCCGGCTCTTCGGAAAGCTTTCACAGAATACCTTTCACTTTCTGAAAGCAATGTAATATTGCCCGAAAATGGAACACTATTGCCGGCATTGGGGGCTGCATTGGCGTGCGGGGAGCAGGAAACACTTTACATGCTATCTTCGTTGATAGCCCGCTTGGACAAAAAACTGCCGGATGAGGCATCTGCTCATTCGCATCTGGTGCCTGTTTTTGCCGATAACGAGGCATATATTCGATGGAAAGCGCGTATTTCCAGCCATGCTGTGAGGCGTTCCGAATTGCCTATAGGAAATTTGGATGTTTTTATGGGTATTGATTCCGGATCTACTACTACGAAGATTGTTGTGACCGATTCGGATTTCCGGGTTTTATATTCCTACTATTCTCCTAATAAAGGCAATCCGATACAAGCTGTAGAAAACGGATTGAAAGAATTGCAGCGTATGTGCGCCGAACGGCATACCGTGTTACATATCAAAGGCGGATGTTCTACAGGCTATGGAGAAGATCTTATCAAAGCTGCCTTTAACCTGGAGCATGGCATTGTGGAGACCATTGCCCATTATTTGGCAGCACATTACTTGAATCCGGATGTATCGTTTATTCTTGATATAGGCGGACAGGATATGAAAGCCATCTTTGTGAATAATGGTGTTATTGACCGTATTGAAATCAATGAAGCCTGTTCGTCGGGGTGTGGCTCGTTTATCGAGACATTTGCTTGTACACTGGGATATTCTTTGGAGGACTTTTCTGATGCTGCTTGTCTGTCTGGTTCTCCTTGTGATTTGGGAACCCGATGTACGGTATTTATGAACTCTAAAGTGAAACAGGCACTCCGCGAAGGAGCAACGGTGGGTGATATAGCTGCTGGTCTTGCCTATTCGGTCGTGAAGAATTGTCTTTATAAAGTGCTGAAATTGAAAGATACTTCAGCATTGGGGGGGCACATTGTGGTACAGGGGGGCACGATGCGGAATGATGCTATAGTGCGTGCTCTGGAATTGCTGACAGATGCCGAGGTGACCCGCTGCGACATGCCCGAATTGATGGGAGCTTTGGGGTGTGCCTGGTATGCCTTACAGCATCCGGCAGTATCATCTGTTACGTTGGAAGATATGCTTGCGAAGGCTTCCTATACATCTCGTCTGTTGCATTGCAAAGGATGCGACAATCAGTGTCTGGTCATTCGGTATCAGTTTGACAATGGGGCACAGTATTATTCTGGAAACCGGTGTGAAAAAGTTTTTACCAATCAGGAAACCGATGCGGTCGGGAAGGGGATGGACGCTTACGAGTATAAGAGTGCCTTGCTTTTCAATCGTACATCCGATGTGGTTTGTCCCAGGCTGAAAATAGGAATTCCCCGCTGCCTGAACATGTACGAAGAATATCCGTTTTGGCATGCTTTGTTTGCAGCTTGTGGGATGCAGGTCTGTTTGTCCGATGTTTCCAATTATTCCCGGTACGAAGCAAGTGCCTGTATGGTGATGTCCGATAATATTTGTTTTCCTGCCAAACTGGTACACAGCCATATCCAGAACCTGATAGACAAGCAGGTCGACCGGATTTTCATGCCGTTTGTGGTATACGAAGGACAAGAAGATGGGCAAAATAGTTACAATTGCCCGATTGTGACCGGCTATTCGGCAGTAATACATAGTGTACAGGATACTTCTGTGCCGGTAGATTCTCCCGTTATCGGTTTCAAGGACCGGAAGCTGTTGTTTATACAGTGCCAGAATTACCTCCGTAGTCTGCAAGTAGACGACCGTACTATCAGACAGGCTTTCGAGGCTGCTGTACAGGCACAAGATGCCTATATCCGTCAGTTGGTTGCCTACAATGAGGAGGTTTACCGTCAGGCAAAGGAGAAACATGCTTTGACCATTCTGCTTGCCGGCCGTCCTTATCATACGGATGAATTGATACAACATAAAGTTTCCGGAATGCTTGCCGGCATGGGTATCTATGTCATTACCGATGATATAGTGAGGCACAGTAACATAAAGGCTTGCGATGTACATTTTTTGGCGCAATGGTCTTTCCCCAACCGGATATTGGCTGCTGCCGAATGGGCTTCTGCACATACAGATGTACAATTCGTGCAGTTCACTTCATTTGGATGTGGTCCTGACGCTTTCCTTACCGATGAAGTGCGAAACCTGTTGGCACGTCATCATAAGGTATTGACATTGCTCAAACTGGATGATATCAATAATGTCGGTTCGATGAAGCTGCGCATCCGTTCGTTGATAGAAAGTCTGAAGCTGGCTGGAAATGAGACCGGAAAGAAACTTCCGGAAGAACCTTTTCAAACGACTCCTGTGTTTACAGACGAGTGCCGGAAACGTAAGATACTGATTCCTTTCTTTACGCCTTTCCTTTCTCCCTTGATTCCGGCAGTAATGAAGGTGGCTGGATACGATGTCGAAAATTTGCCGTTGAGCGATACCGAGTCATGCGAATGGGGATTGAAATATGCCAATAATGAGGTGTGTTATCCGGCTACACTGATAGTAGGTGATGTAATCAAGGCATTCAAAAGTGGAAAATACGACCCACATCACACGGCGATTGCCATGACACAGACAGGAGGGCAGTGCCGGGCAAGCAATTATGTCGGGCTTATCAGGAAAGCATTGGTAGAGGCTGGATATACAGACGTACCGGTGGTGTCGTTCACTTTTGGCAATGCCATAGAGAACCGTCAGCCCGGATTCAAAATCAACTGGTTCAGGTTATTGCCTGTGGCAATGTATGCTATTCTTTATACCGACTGCATTGCCAAGTTTTATTATGCTTCGGTGGTGCGTGAGCGGAAGCCGGGCGAAGCTGCACGTCTGCGCACATTGTATTTGAATGCCGGGACACAGTTCATTTTGGACGGTAAGGCAGAGGATTTGCTGTGTTATCTTTCGTTGGCTGCCAATGATTTCAATCAGATTTGCAGCGATGAAGAACGCCCGAAAGTGGGTGTGGTGGGAGAGATTTTCCTGAAGTTTAATCCTTTTGCACAAAGGCATATTGTCGATTGGCTGATCGAACGCCGTATTGAAGTTGTCCCTCCACTGTTGCTTGATTTCTTTATGCAGAGTTTTGTCAACAGCAGGTCAGACGAAGAAGAACATCTGACGCGCAAGTCTTTGTTCCGGTTCATCCATGGACTGGCGTATGCACATATCCGCAAGCAGATAGAAAAGGTTAACCGTACGGCTGCCAAGTTCCGTTATTATACACCTTTCGAAGATATATTTGCCGAGGCGGAAGAGGCACGCCGGGTGATAACGCTCAGTGCGCAGTTTGGTGAAGGCTGGTTGCTTCCAGCCGAAGTGATGTCGTGCGCCCGTAGAGGAGTGGACAATGTCATCAGTCTGCAACCTTTCGGCTGTATTGCCAATCACATCGTATCGAAAGGTATCGAAAAACGGATGAAGCGTTTCTTCCCCGATTTGAATCTGTTATCGCTCGATTTCGATAGTGGTGTAAGCGATGTAAACATCATCAACCGTTTGCTGCTGTTCATCGATAATTTGAAATAGTTGACAAGGATTTAGGTAACGAGTTGACAAGTTGACGAGTTGACAAGTTTTTTAGGTGACAAGCTAACGAATTGGTGGAATGTCGGATATTGTTGGCAAAACTATTCAGGGCCTTGTCACCTTGTTAACTCGTCACCGCGTCAACTGATTCATCGGCTGGTGGGGAGCGAAAACTCCTGCCAGTCGTATTCATTACCTTCGTAGTCGGCTATAGCAATGTGAATAAGCACTTTGCCGTCTTTCAAGCGTTTCCCTCCTTTCAGGTGGGCGGTGTATTTGATGCCGTCGTGTGGGGCAATCTGTTCTATCATCACCGATGGTGATATGTATATGCGCTTGTTGTCGGTCTGTACAATCGGTACGGCATTGTATACCGTCTCTTGGCTGGTATTGATGATTTCGAAGATGACTTTGCTTCCCTCTTCCGCCTGGATGATGTGGTCACGGTTTTCATCAATGAAACGGATGTTACGTATTTGCAGATAGCTTACGCTTGACGGTGCGTCTTGCGGGTGTGGGGCATAGTCATGGTTCTCTTCTACCACGTAACCCTGCTGCGCTTTACGTTCTTGTGCCGAGCTGATGGCTCCTCCGATAGCGGCTCCTGCCAAGGTGCCTACCAGTGTGCCGATAGCCGAACCCCGATAACCTCCGTCCCAGTGCCGGTTGCTTCCTACCAGTCCTCCTATGGCTCCTCCTACGTTTCCTCCTATCGAAGCTCCAGCCAGAGTGGAAGTAGTCTGATATGCGCTTCCGCATCCGCATAGGACAAGGGTTGCCAAGCTTAAAGCAATCATCTTCTGTTTCATATTTTCGGATTTTAGATTCTTCCTCGACAAATATACGAAATTTTCCTGTAATGCAGTGCTTTTATGGCACCTGAAAAGTAATATATACTGCATCTGCCGATGAAGTTATCTTCTCCGGCAGTTTCAGTGCACTGAAACTGCGGATGCAGTATATATTACTTTCCGTAGGTATTTATGGTCAATCGAAAAAGGAAGGCATGTGTTTTGACGAACATAAGTGAGTTGCCCGTTTAACATAAGTAAGTCGGGCGATTTACATAAGTGAGTCGGCCCGATCACTTATGTTCGTTTACGGGGGCTCTTGGTTGCGTGTCTTTTCCTGATTTCACTAGATACTTTTCAAAATAGATAGTTAGACGAGATAAGACTAAGGACTTATAACGCATCATAATAAGCCAAATCACTTATTTCCCCGTTTTATAAGTCAATTAGCTTATAATGTTTTGACCGGTAGAGATATTATTTATTGAATTCCGCAATGAGCCAATGTAAGGGCGGGGTTCGCCCGTCCGTATTCGCCTGCATGGATGTATTCGGGCAGGCAAACCCTGCCCCTACAAGTTAATTGGCAAGATGCGGACATTCATAAAAATTTAAAAGATTCTGTGTACCTGTGTCTTCTGTGGTGAGAAAATGCACAATTTCATACCGCGTAAAATATAAAAGAATGCAGACGGGGACAGACGGACACAGATTTTACTATAAAATCACTTCTGATTGACTTTAGAAGATGAAATGAGCACTTGCTTATCTGAATCTTTCTTTGTATATTTGCTGCATAAAAATGAGTTTGTATATGAAGAAAGAAATAAACGGTTGGCTGAATATTTTGCTGGGATGTATCATCCTGGCGGCAGGTTTTGTGTTTTTTATCAATCCATATAACATTGTGCCGGGAGGTGTGTATGGGGCGAGTATCGTGTTACATAACCTGTTTCCTTCCGTTCAGGTAGGTACGTTCGGGTATATGTTCGATATTCCGTTGCTGATTCTTTCGGTCATCTTTTTAGGCACGAAGCTGGGGGCGCGTACCATTGCGGCTGCATTGACCACTCCTTTGTTGATGAATATCATGTCGCGTCTGGTATATCCTACGGAAGAAGCTTTGCATGCGCTTGACCCGTCTCAGCTTTTGGGGGGCATTATGGACTTGTCGGACCATCTGATGCTGACCTGCGTGATGGGTGCCGTACTGATAGGTATCGGGAGCGGCATTGTGGTGAAGAATCAGGCTACTACGGGCGGGAGCGATATTGTGGCAATGATGCTTCAGAAGTATATGCACATCCGTTTCTCGCGGGCGATATTGCTGGTGGACGGGATCGTTGTCTGCTTTGGTTTGTTGGTGATTGGGTTCGGATTGGGAAGCGGAGAAGTATCCGAGGAACCTTCCGTTTATTTGTCTTTGTATTCGTTGATAGCTATCTTCATCGTATCGCGGGTGATAGCTTATATGATAAACGGCTCGAAGAATGACAAGCTGATATTTGTTATCAGCGAGAAGGAGTTGCCAGATTTGCATAAGTATATCTTGAATGATTTGGATCGTACCGCTACATGTATCAAGAGCAGCGGCTTGTACACGAAGAAGGAGAAGGAAATGATTTTCTTGGTAGTGAGCTACAAGGAAGTGGCGGGCGTGAAAGCCACGATAAAGCTTGCCGACCCGCGTGCCTTCGTGGTAGTGACCGATGCTTACGATACGTTCGGTGAAGGCTGGAAGCAGCTTCCTTCGCCCAATGAGATTGAGCCGGAGTGATATCGGGGCTTACGCACGATATGATAACTTCTGCTAATAGAAGCTGTTTTGAATTTATCGTGTGATGATTTGGGATGAGTTTTTGAGGCATTTTCGCTTCTGTGATGAGGAAGATAGCGGGCTATCTGACGAAGAACAGGAGCGAAAAGGACCAAAAAATCGCCCAAAGCACACACGAAAACGGATACATCAAGCCAAGAAAAACTTTTTGGAGAAATTCAAAACAGCTTCTAAAATCTCAAGATGAGGGAAAATCCAGATTTTTTTTGAAATAAATCATGTCTGTAAGTACTTTTCCATCTTCTATGATGGGATGGTCATAGTGGAGCGTGAAGAAGTCCGGTACCGTATGCGAATAGGTGAAACCACAGCTTTTGTAAAACGAGACCGTTTGTATGCTGTTTCCGGTTCCTACCATCATTGTTGTAAACTGCTTGCTGTAGAGCCGGCACAGATAGCTTATCATTTCCCGTCCGTAACCATGCCGTTGGAAAGAGGGTGCAATAGCCAGGTTTTTCAGTTCGCATACCTTGTTTCCTTCGTCTGTTACAACGGCAATGCCTATGGTATCTGTTCCGTGGTGCATGACATGCATTGTACCTCTTTCCAGGTAGCGGTCAATCATCGATTCTTGTTCGTCTGCCAGCAGCAGAAGTTCGAGGTATTGTTTCTTGTCGGTTTTTATTTCTGTTATTTCCATATTCATTACACTTGTCTACAAGGATGTCGGTTGTATGTCCGTCTTCGACAAATATAGTCAATCCGAAATAAAAAGCGAATATTTGCATACATTATTTTTCGCAAATCAATATTGTTTTGCTATAAAAGATTGAATTATGCCAATCAGGAGTTAAAAGGGAGTTATAGGTAGTTATCGCCCGCTGGGCGGGCTGGGAGTAAGATGCCCATACCTTTTTGCGCCGCTTCTGTAGAGACGATGTGCAGAGACGATGTGCACATCGTCTCTACTACGTGGCATATACAAAATGCACAAAATAAATACCGCTAACTCCTGATTCGCATGAATTCCGCAAATGGTCCATGTAGGGGTAAAATAAAAAAAGCCGGAAACATCTAATTGTGTGATGTTTCCGGCTTCCGCCTACTGGTTACTATTAATGAATTTCAATCACTTTGTTGATTTTGGCTTTTTCTTCAGGCGTGCGTTTCGGCAATTCGATGGTCAATACACCATTGGTGACGTTGGCGTTGATTTTGTCTTTTTCTACATCGTCCGGAAGAACCAATGCCTGTTGGAACTTCGTATAAGAGAACTCGCGGCGCAAGTACTTCTTGTTCTGCTTGTCTTCTTCGTTGGTTTCGGTCTTCTTTTCCATCGAGATGACCAATTCGTTGTCTTCACTCAAGTGGATGTTGAAATCCTCTTTCGTCATACCCGGAGCTGCGACTTCTACCTTGTAGTCGGTGTCGCTTTCTATAACATTGATAGCAGGTGCCGTTGCGTTGGCCTTTACCATCCAATCGTTATCGAAAAAGTCATTGAAAATACTCGGTAACCATTCTTGACTGTAATTTCTTCTGCTCGGTGTCATAATCTTAATCTCCTATTTTTAAGTTCTTTGTTTATCAATTCTTTTTGAACTCCCTCTGCCTTTCGGCTTCCGAAGTTCACTTACCAATGTGCAAACTCTGTGCCGCCAGACGGCATGGCTTGTTTTTTAAACTTGCGAAAACTATTTTAAACAAAATGCCTTTGCTTTTAAACTTTCGGAGAGCCGGAAGGAAGAAGTTTGTCATAAGGGATTGCCTATTTGGCAGGAAAGAAGAAAAAAAGTCAGTCGGACTTGATAGAGTGCCGGTTTTATGCTATATTTATCGGCATAAAGAGAGATGCCATGCATACGAAAGGAAAGTTTGTTTTAATCCTATTGATTATGATACACAGTATTGGAAACGCCTGTTCTTCGGGTGAAAAGCGTGTCCGTATGCCGGCGGTTGCCGGTGCTTTTTATCCGGCAAAGGCGGATACGTTGAGAAAGATGATAGCATCGTTCATGTCCGATGCTTCTTCGGTAGAGCCGGATAAGGAAGTGCAAGCGGTGATTGTTCCGCATGCCGGTTATGTTTATTCGGGTGCGATTGCATCCAAAGCCATAAAGGCAATCCCTGCAGATGCTGCCTATAAGCGGATATTCTTGCTCGGTCCCAGCCATCGGGTTGCATTCGACGGCGCTTCGGTGAACGGTGCTTTCGGTAGTTATGCCACACCGTTGGGCGAAGTGCAAGTAGACAAGGAGGCATGCGATGCGCTATTGCGTGCCGATACAGTCTTTACCTATGTGCCTGAGGCGCACGTCCGTGAACATTGTCTGGAAGTTCAATTGCCCCTCTTGCAAGTACATTTGCGCGATGTCCCTCCCATCGTACCGATTATCATAGGTACGCAAGACTTGGCAAAGTTAAGAAGAATCGCCCAGGCATTGCAGCCTTATTTTACTTCGGATAATCTGTTCGTTATCAGTAGTGACTTCTCGCATTATCCTTCGTACGAGGATGCCAACCGGGTAGATAAAGCCACGGGAGAAGCGATTGAGAGCGGTTCGCTCCGGAAGTTTCTGGATGCGTTGGAGATGAATGCCCGCGAGGGTGTGCCCCAATTGTTGACCAGTGCGTGCGGGCAAAGCCCTATCGCCGTACTCCTTTCATTAATGGAGGGACGCAAGGATTTGCAAGTCAGCCATTTGGCTTATTGCAATTCGGGCGATGCCGTTTATGGAGATAAAGACAGGGTGGTAGGCTATCATGCTTTTTCGATAGTAAAGAAGGAAGAAACAGGTGCATTTGTGCTGGCAGAGGATGAGAAGGCGCAACTTTTGCAAATTGCCCGTAGGAGCATTGACTATGCACTTGCCCGACGGACGGACTTGCCCTACGATTCTACGAAAATGAGTCTTGTGTTGCAACAACATTGCGGTGCGTTCGTGACCCTTCATAAAGGAGGAAAGTTGCGCGGATGTATCGGGAATCTGGTAGGGTATAAACCGTTGTATCAGACAGTTTCTTCGATGGCACGTGCCGCCGCATTCGAAGATCCGCGCTTCTATCCCGTAGAAGAAAGCGAGATGAAAGACATTGATATCGAGATTTCGGTGCTTTCCCCTTTGCGGAAGATTCAAACCATCGATGAGTTCCAGTTGGGGCGGCATGGCATCTATATCATAAAAGGAGAGCATCGGGGGACGTTCCTTCCTCAAGTGGCAAGGGAAACGGGATGGACGAAAGAAGAATTCTTGGGGCATTGCGCACGCGATAAGGCAGGTCTGGCTTGGAACGGCTGGAAGGATGCGGAACTCTATGTGTACGAGGCGGTTGTATTCGGTGAATAAAAAGGAAAATAAAACGATGCGGATGAAAGAAGCGGCTTATTATATTTCGAATCCCGACGGGACGGTGGTATGTGTGCTCTGCCCGCACCGATGCAAGATAGATGAAGCTAAGTGCGGGAGGTGCCGGAGCCGTATGAATCGGGGAGGGCACCTATATTCGTTGGCATACGCACGTATGTGCGCTATGCACGCCGACCCGATGGAAAAGAAACCCTTGTTTCATTTCTTGCCGGGAGCGACTTGTTTCTCTATCGCTTCGGCGGGGTGTAACCTTTCGTGCCTGAATTGCCAGAACTGGTCTGTATCGCAGGTCTCTCCGATGGAAATCCCTTCTCAGACCTTGCTTCCCGAAGATTGTGTACGCCTGGCTAAGAAGTACGGATGCAGGGCGGTGGCATATACCTATACCGAGCCGCTTACGTATCTGGAATATGTGCGCGATTGTGCTTCGGCTTGCCAAGAGGCCGGACTGAAGAACGTGCTGGTAACGGCTGGCTATGTGAATGAAGCGCCTTTACGCGACCTTCTGCCTTTTATCGATGCCGTAAACATCGATTTGAAATCATTTTCGGACGAGGTTTACCGGAAGGTAAGCCGTGTCCGGCTTCAGCCGATATTGGACACCTTATTGGCAATGCGTGATGCCGGCGTGTGGATAGAGATAACACACCTGCTTATCCCCACTGTCAATGATAACGAACAGGATTTCCGTGCGATGTGCTGCTGGCTGGTGACGAACGGCTTTGCGGACTCTCCTTTGCACATCAGCCGCTTTTTCCCTCGTTATCGTTTGCAGCAGCTTGAGCCTACTCCGTTGGAAACGTTGCTTGTTGCAAAGCAGATAGCAGAAGAGGAGGGGCTGCGTTTTGTCTATATCGGTAATACTTCTTTGCCAGATGTGGGGAATACTTATTGTCCGAGATGTGGCAAACGGCTTGTGAGACGTGAAGGGTATTGTGTCTCACAAGCAGGTTTTGTCGGCGTATGCCCGTTTTGCGGAACCAGTATTCCGGGGCAGTGGAGTTGAGGGAGCAGTTCATGAGCGTTATCTTTACGGTCTGCAGCGTGTACGTCATTCGTTTTGTCCGCTTTTTACTTTTTTCAAGTATTCGGAAGGCAGCATTCCATATTCTTCCTTGAAGCACTGGCGGAAGTAAACGGTACTGTTGATGCCTACTTTAAAGGCTATTTCTGAAATGCTGTATTTCCCTTCAAGCAGCAGTTTTTCAGCAAGCTGCATCTTTATTTTCCGGATAAATTCATTGGTAGACATTCCGGTTAATGCTTTTACTTTGCGATATAGTGTAGAGTTGCTCATGCAGAGGTGACTGGATAGAAAACTGATATCGATTGTTTCTGTCGATGAGAGGTTTTCAGTAATTACATGAGTCAGATTGTCGAGAAATTCTTTGTCGAGCTTATTCAATGAATCAGTCAGGATGCTATGTTTCTCTTCGATGTCTTTTTCTGGGGAAATCGGACTTGAAGCTGTAATATAGCGTTCAGATAATCGCCTGCGTTGAGCCAATAGGTTATTGATGCGGCTGTGGAGCAGGCTGGCACTGAACGGTTTGGTCAAGTATGAATCGGCTCCCGACAGATAACCTTCCTCTTTGTCAGCAAGTGTATCTTTAGCTGTAAGCAGGATGATGGGGATGTGGCTGGTACGTATATCCTTTTTCAGCGCTTTACATAATGCGGTTCCGTCCATGACGGGCATCATGATGTCGCTTACAATAATGTCGGGAATATATTCTATAGCTGCTTCTACACCTTCTTTTCCGTTGGTGGCTGTTTTTACCTCGTAAAGGTCGGTAAACGAATCGACCATGTAGTCGAGGATATCTTTGTTGTCTTCTACGATTAGGATGACGGGGCGCATGCTGTCTGCTGTTTCTTGCGATTCTTGGACAGGCAAAGCTTGGGGAGCTGCAGTTTCTTTCTCTTCTGTGGTAAGGTCGCGGTGAAGTGCCGAAGGATAATTGTTGGTTGCCACAATCCGTACGACAAAGGTGGTTCCTTCATTGAGCTTGCTATGGGCTTCGATGCTTCCTTCATGCAAAGTTACGAGATTTTTTACTAATGCCAGCCCGATGCCGGTTCCGGAAGCTTGATGTATACTGCCTTCCTGGTAATAGCGGTCGAAAATGTGCTGTAGCGCTTCGGGGCTTATGCCGTATCCGGTGTCTTGTACACTCAGTTCCAGATAGCGTACGTTTTGTTTGTCCGTCCAGTGCGCACTTATTGTGATTTGTCCTTTTTCGGTATATTTCAGCGCGTTGCTGATAAGGTTGTCAAGGATAATGGTCATGGCTTCTTTGTCGAAATACAATGTCATTTCTTCGGCTTCAGTCTGTATCTGTATGTTTATCCGCGGGTTTTTATTCAATTCTTTGTATTTGAGTCCTATTTCGTATACCAGCGCAACTATGTTTTCGCGGCATACACACAGTTTTTTATTTTGTGTTTCAGTCTTGCGGAATTCCAGTATTTGATTGACTAACTCCAGTAGTCTGATAGCACTTTGATGGATGACAGCGATGCGGTGTCTGTCCTTACGGGCCAGCGTACGGCTTCCCATCATGTCTTCCAGCGGACCGATAATAAGCGTAAGCGGCGTACGTAATTCATGCGTAATATTGGTAAAAAAGCGCAGCCTTTCATCATTGAGATGCTGTTCCTGCTCATGATTCCATTTTTCCGATTCGTACAGGTATTCCAGATTAAGTCGTCGTTTGTAAGTTTCCAAAAGGATAAATAGCAGGGTAAGTCCGATAACGACATATGCCAGTTTGGCTATCCATGACAGCCAGAAAGGCGGTTCGATGTTGATGGATAAATTCGTTGTCTTATCCGACCATTTTTGATTGCGGATACGGGTCTTGACCATCAGTTCATACTTGCCGTAAGGAACGTCTCTGAATGTAATGTTATTCATATCGGATATATACCATGAATCGCTGAGCCCTTTTAACATATAAGCATATTCAACTTGTCCCTCCAGTGCGTAGTCTGGTACACTGAAAGCAATTTTAAAGCTGTTTTGTTTATGTTCCAGTTTGATGTGGTCACGATTGGTAAGAGGATAGGTTTGCCCTTTGCTTTCGGTTAAAGGGAACGGGGTCAGAATCGTTATTTTCATGAAAAGGGCTTTGGGGGCTTCTTTGGGAGATAACACTTGTTCGGGAGCGAAATAACAAAGTCCGTTGGTAGAGCCAAAATACAGGTTCCCTTTGTTGTCTTTGCATACACTTCCGGTAGTGAAACTGGCAAGGGGAATATTGTCTTTGTGATTGTAGTTATAGAATTGTTTTTCTTCCTGTTTGAAACAGGAGATGCCTTTATTGGTGCTGAACCAGATGTTGCCGGCATGGTCTTCGGTTATGGCTCGGATGTGGGTGTTGTCAAGTCCTTCGGTGCGTTGGTATTCCTGATAGTTCAGGCTTTTTGGAGGAAAACATACGAGGCCGTCACCTGTGGCTATCCATACGTTATGCCGGGTGTCTTCATATATGTCGTTGACGGTATTGGATGGAAAGCCTGCGTATGTATCGAAAGTGTGTATCAGTTTTAAGTCTTGTGAATAAAGGAAGAGACCTCCTCCAAAAGTTCCTACCCAAATACGTCCTTGGGTATCTTTGATGACATCTCTTACTAAATTTTCGGGGATGTCTATGTGCTTGACAATCTTTTTGGAAGTCCGGTCTATCTGATATATTCCGTTACTGCTGCTTATCCACATCAGTCCGTTTCTGTCTTCGAAAAAGGAACGTACATCTGTTGTGCTCAGTTCTTGTGGAAACAGTTGGCGGAATGACTGTTTCTGGCTATCGAAGTACATGATGCCTTTGCGGAAAAGTCCGAACCACAGATTGCCTTCCGAATCACAAAGAGCTGTCTGTATGGAATTTCCACTAAGATTTCCATTGTGAACCGTATAAGTGGCGGTACGTCGTCCATTCTCCAGTACGTTGATTCCTCCTCCGTCGGTTCCTATCCATAACCGATTGTGTTGGTCTATACATACGGCACTGGCTATGCGGGCATTCAGGTTGCTTCCAGGCATGTCTTGCGAATAGCAATAAGTATTGAATAATGTAGCGTCATTGTTGAGAAAGTTGACACCTCCGCCCCAAAGTCCTACCCAAATGTTGTTATTAGAGTCCTGAAAGATACTGCGTACGCTTGAATTGCTGAGACTGTATTCATCGTCTCCTTCACGGATGTGGCGGTAGTTGAGGTCTTCTGCCGATGAAAAGAAGCGTTGTGATAAGTCAATGATGGCTATACCTCCAAATTCGGTAGCTATCCATAGTTGTTTGTCGTTCAGTTGGCAGATATCAAAGATATTGTATGAAAGCAGGCTGCCTGACGTACCGAAATTCAAAAAATTTTTTTCTTCGGGATTAAACAGTGCCAATCCTTTATCTGTGCCTACCCAGATATCTCCGCTTTGGTCTTGATAAATACATTTCACTTCGTTGCCGGGCAGGGAGGTAGGATCGTTTTCATCATGTCTGAAATTTTCCACCTGTTTGGTCTTGAGTGAGAGGATACTCATACCTTCATATCTGTGTCCGATATATAAATTGCCTTTGCCGTCTTCTGTAGCAGTCCAAATATGGTTACCTGGCAATTGGGGTACAGTTGTCCGATTGTAATGAGTAAATGTGCCTGTTTTTTTGTCCAAATAATCAATGCCTTTCCAGTAAGTGGTTATCCATAAGTTTCCGTCTTTTGCCGGATAGATGCCTGTCACGTCATCGGTAGCAAGGCTGTTCGGGTTGTTGTCATCGTGTCGGTAGATGGTGAACGTATTGTTCCTGTAATCGAATGCGTTTAAGCCTGCTCGTTGGGTACCTATCCACAGAATGTTTTCTTCCGGATCGTCCAACAGACAATTCAGCTCATTTCCTGTTATCCCTTGTTCGTTGTTTTCTGTCTTGTAATATGTAGTGAAAGTTGTTCCTTCCAGTTTATTCAGTCCTTCTTCTGTAGCAAACCAAAGGTAACCATTCTTGTCTTCTGCAATATCAATGACAAAATTGTTGGACAATCCTTTTTCCAGTCCCAGACGTTTGATGGTATAGGTTTGCGACCAGCAATTGAAAGCGTTCAGTAAACAAATGATAAATAGGAAATGTTTCATGTGGTTGTATGTTTTTTCAGTTGGCAAAGTTTATAAGTTGACAAGGCTTTTGAATAGATAAAGCGGATGTTTCCTTACTCTTCAAAAACCTTGTCAACTGAAAAAGCTATTCGGCTTTCAAGGTTACTTCCGTACCTTTCAATAATGGAGATGTAAACTTGACATGGATTTCACCTTTTTCGCCTGTTGCCTGGATATAAGCAAGCAAACGTCCGTGGTAAACCCGTTGGCGGTTGTCGGTATAGTCGCCCATGTCGCTGTTGTCCGAGTTTTCCAGTCCCAACAGCTTTGCAGGACCTTCGATGTGGCAGGTGATGTTGTTGTCTCCCAGTTTCACTACCGTACCTTTTTCGTCTACCACTTCCACCGTGATGTGTGCGATGGTTTTGTCGGGCGAAAAGGTATCACAGTCTGCGCTTGCCCGGATGGCATAAGGACGTCCGGACGAAGTAATGGAGTAGTTGGAAAGGACATTCCCGTTCGTGTCACAGCCTTCCACTTTCAGTTCGCCTGCCTGATACGGAATGTCCCAATAGATAATGCCGCTCTTGTCATCATAGGGTTTCATCTTGCCTATTTCTTTCCCGTCCAGTAACAGGCGGGCTTGCGGGGCGTTGGTGTAGCATACCACACGAATCAGTTGTCCCGGCTCATAATTCCAGATATCCCATGCATCTTGTGAAAGCCAGTCTTGTCCTTCCTTTATCGGATAGGTGCCGATATAGGTCACCGGGTGTTCGCACCACAAGGAAGCGCGGAAGTGTCCGCGCGGTTTCGGGAAACTGCCGAAATCCAGCAATCCGGTATATAAGCCGCGTGAAGGCCAGCGTCCGGCTTCACCCAAGTAATCGGTTCCTGTCCAGATAAATTGTCCGAAGATAAAATCTTTGTCGCGCACGGCAAGCCAAGCGTCAAAGCCTACGCCTGTTTCGCTGCCGTAGATGATACGGTCGGGATAGGTGGCATGGTCTTCGTCGTAACGGTTTTCTGTATAGTTGTATCCTACTACGTCTACAGCCTCCGGATATTCCGTTTGATTGGACATGACTACTCCTGCCAAAGCTCCGGTGACAGGACGTGATGTGTCTATCTTGCGTACACAGGCAGCAAGCCGTTTGGCTATCTTGCCGATGCGCATGGCATCGGGAGCGTCGGGTTTATAGCCACCGAACATCGGTTGGTTAATGGTAGTCCCGTCAAGAATCGGGTGTGAATAGGGGTCGTTCGGGTAGTCCACTTCGTTGCCGATACTCCATAAGAAGATGCAAGGATGGTTGCGGTCGCGGCGCACCATATCGGTTACGTCACGTTCAATCCATTCTTCAAAGAAATCAAAGGAACCGTCAAAGCTGGGTTCCCCTACATTCCAGCCTTGCACCCATTTGCGTTTCGGAAATTCCCATTCATCCGAAGCTTCATCCATGACCAGAAATCCCATTTCGTCACATAAATCGTACAAGACAGGTGCTTGCGGGTTGTGGCTCATACGGATAGCATTTACGCCGATTCCTTTCAGGTTTTGCAGCCGGCGTCTCCATACCTCTTCCGGTACTACGGCTCCCAGTACTCCTGCGTCATGATGCAGGCAGACACCTTTCACTTTCATCCACTTGCCGTTCAAGGCAAATCCTTTGTTGGGGTCGAATTGAAGGGTACGAAGCCCGACACGGGTTTCGCATTCGTCTATTTTCGTTCCATTTTGATAAAGTCCGGTTTTTAGTGTGTAGAGATAAGGCGAGTCCAGGTTCCAACGGTGCGGTTTTGATAGTTTCAGGTTGACATTTTGTATGGAGATGCCTTTTTTCCCGTCTTTTATTTTTGCCTGTTGTTGGGCTACCAGTTTCCCTTCTGCATCATAAAGCATTGCTTTTACCTCCAGTTTTCCGCTGACATCGCTGTGCTTCTCCACTTCCATATTTACGGCTATAACCGCACGCTTGTCGGTAAGGGAAGTTGCTTGCCATCCTACACCCCATTGTGCGAAATGGGTTTCGGGAGCGGCAATCATCCATACATCGCGGTAAATGCCCGAGCCTGTGTACCAGCGGGAGTCGGCGTAACGGCTGTGGTCAATGCGGACTGCCAGTACGTTGTCTCCTTCTTTTAAGTAAGGAGTCATATTACTACTGGTGCGATAAAATCGCATTAGTTTTAAATATCAT
>UMEP01061281.1_pt1 | contig 59394 bp, 44 predicted proteins | sample 1964771 | NCBI WGS metagenome assembly UMEP01 (sample SAMEA4836022, study PRJEB28245) | human gut metagenome | biome: gut microbiome; material: fecal sample | place: Denmark | collected 2008 | reverse complement strand
ACAACATGGTTTGTGAGTTCCTGGGAGCAAACTGGTACGCACTGGTGGCAACAGTCGGTCTGGCCGCCTTGTTTGTCATCCACATCATCTACGCTTTCTGGCTGACGATGCAGAACCGCAAGGCACGCGGTACGGAACGTTACGCTGTAACGGAGCGACGCAAGGAAGTGGAATGGGCATCACAGAACATGCTCGTTCTGGGTATCATCGTTATCGTAGGTCTGGGTCTGCACCTGGTGAACTTCTGGTCGAAGATGCAGCTGCCCGAACTGATGCACAACATGGGCATGCACGCTGACACGCTGACGCTGGCTTATGCCGCCAACGGCGTTTATCACATCGAGAACACGTTCGCCAACCCGGTATTCGTCGTTCTGTACCTCATCTGGTTGGGCGCCCTGTGGTTCCACCTGACCCACGGTTTCTGGAGCTCCATGCAGACACTGGGCTGGAACAACAAGACTTGGATCAGCCGCTGGCAGTGCATCTCCAACATCTACTCTACCATCGTAGTGCTCTGCTTCGCCCTGGTAGTGGTTGTGTTCTTCATCAAATCTTTGATGTAAAAACGCGAAGCTTGCAAATTTGTAGATTGTAAATGACTAAATTGTAAATTCATTATGACCAAGATAGATTCAAGAATACCGGAAGGACCGGTAGCTGAGAAATGGACGAACTATAAAGCCCATCAGAAATTAGTAAACCCCGCCAACAAGCGTCGTCTGGACATCATCGTGGTTGGTACAGGTCTGGCTGGTGCCAGCGCTGCCGCCTCGCTGGGCGAAATGGGTTTCAAGGTATTCAACTTCTGCATTCAGGACTCTCCGCGCCGCGCACACTCCATCGCCGCTCAGGGTGGTATCAATGCAGCCAAGAACTATCAGAACGACGGCGACTCTGTATACCGTCTGTTCTACGATACTGTAAAGGGCGGTGACTACCGTGCCCGCGAAGCCAACGTTTACCGTCTGGCCGAGGTATCGAACAACATCATCGACCAGTGCGTGGCACAGGGTGTTCCCTTCGCTCGCGAATACGGCGGTACGCTGGCCAACCGTTCGTTCGGTGGTGCACAGGTATCACGTACATTCTACGCCAAAGGTCAAACAGGACAGCAGCTGCTGCTGGGTGCCTACTCTGCACTGAGCCGTCAGGTAAATGCCGGTACTGTAAAACTCTATACCCGCTACGAAATGGAAGACGTCGTTATCATCGACGGTCGTGCCCGTGGTATCATCGCCAAGAATCTGGTAACAGGTAAGCTGGAGCGTTTCGCCGCTCATGCCGTAGTTATCGCAACCGGCGGTTACGGAAACACTTACTTCCTCTCGACCAACGCTATGGCATGTAACTGTTCAGCTGCTATGGCTTGTTATCGCAAGGGTGCTTGGTTTGCCAACCCGGCTTACGTACAGATCCACCCGACCTGTATCCCCGTTCACGGCGACAAGCAGTCCAAGCTGACTTTGATGTCCGAGTCTCTGCGTAACGACGGTCGTATTTGGGTTCCGAAGAAACTGGAAGATGCCAAGAAATTGCAGGAAGGTACACTGCAAGGCAAAGATATCCCCGAAGAAGACCGCGACTACTACTTGGAGCGCCGCTATCCGGCTTTCGGTAACCTCGTTCCGCGCGATGTTGCCAGCCGTGCTGCCAAGGAACGTTGCGACAAGGGCTACGGCGTAAACAACACTGGTTTGGCTGTGTTCCTCGACTTCTCCGAAGCCATCAACCGTCTGGGTAAGGACGTTGTAGCACAGCGCTACGGTAACCTCTTCGACATGTACGAAGAAATCACCGACGTATCGCCGTACGAAAACCCGATGATGATCTATCCGGCTATCCACTACACCATGGGTGGTATCTGGGTTGACTACGAACTGATGACCTCTATCAAGGGTCTGTTCGCCATCGGCGAATGTAACTTCTCCGACCACGGCGCCAATCGTCTGGGTGCTTCCGCTCTGATGCAAGGTCTGGCCGACGGTTACTTCGTATTGCCTTACACTATCCAGAATTATCTGGCTGACCAGATCACTGTTCCCCGCTTCTCTACCGACCTGCCCGAATTCGCAGCAGCTGAAAAAGCCGTTCAGGACAAGATTGACCACCTGATGAACATCAAGGGTAAGAAGTCTGTAGACTCCATCCACAAGGAACTGGGCCACATCATGTGGGAATACGTTGGTATGGGTCGTACAGCTGAAGGCTTGAAGACCGGTCTGGCCAAGCTGAAAGACATCCGCAAGGAGTTCGAGACCAACCTCTTCATCCCGGGCAGCAAGGAAGGCATGAACGTAGAGCTCGATAAGGCCATCCGTCTGAACGACTTCATCACCATGGGTGAGCTGATTGCCTACGACGCACTGAACCGCAACGAATCGTGTGGTGGCCACTTCCGTGAAGAATACCAGACAGAAGAAGGCGAAGCTAAGCGCGACGACGAAAACTTCTTCTACGTAGCTTGCTGGGAATACCAGGGTAGCGACGACAAAGCTCCGGTATTGCTGAAAGAGCCGCTGGTTTACGAAGCCATCAAGGTACAGACTCGTAACTACAAGAGCTAATCGGGAATGTTGAACAATTAAAGAACTAACAAAAATGGATAAAAATATATCATTTACACTGAAAGTATGGCGTCAGGCAGGTCCTAAAGCCAAAGGCGCTTTCGAAACCTATCAGATGAAAGACATTCCCGGCGATACTTCTTTCCTGGAAATGCTGGACATTCTGAACGAGCAGCTGATTTCTGAAGGTAAGGAACCGGTTGTATTCGACCACGACTGCCGCGAAGGTATCTGCGGTATGTGTTCACTCTACATCAACGGACATCCGCACGGACCTGCACAGGGTGCAACAACTTGTCAGATCTATATGCGCCGCTTCAACGATGGCGACACCATCACTGTAGAACCTTGGCGTTCTGCAGGTTTCCCCGTTATCAAGGACTTGATGGTAGACCGTACGGCTTATGACAAGATTATGCAGGCCGGTGGCTATGTAAGCGTAAATACAGGTGCTCCTCAGGACGCTAATGCTATCCTTATTCCGAAAACCATTGCAGATGAGGCTATGGACGCTGCCAGCTGTATTGGTTGTGGTGCCTGTGTAGCCGCTTGTAAGAATGGTTCGGCAATGTTGTTCGTATCAGCCAAGGTAAGCCAGCTCAATCTGCTGCCTCAAGGCAAGCCAGAGGCTCTGCGCCGTGCCAAGGCCATGTTGGCTAAGATGGACGAACTGGGCTTCGGTAACTGTACCAATACTCGTGCCTGCGAGGCTGAATGTCCGAAGAACGTCTCCATCAGCAACATCGCCCGCCTGAACCGCGATTTCATCCGTGCCAAGTTGAAAGACTAATCAGACTCCTTTCTACATTTGATTAATATCAACACGAACTCCTCTGCTAAAAACTCTTGGCAGGGGAGTTTTTTATTCCCCGAAACAACAAAATAGACCTCCTCATTTCAAAACCGCCTCCCACCAGATTAATGAGAAACACCCCGATAGAATCGATTTACAACTTGATATCTATCATGCTATATTTACTCCAAATCTTAAATCCGTGTACGCGAACGATAAAACAAAGGCACTCCGTGCACGCAAACAATAAACAATAGTGAAAGTAGTTTAAAATAAAGTGTAAAAAAGACATTTATTTTGGTAGATAAGAAAAGAAGCTATACTTTTGTGCAGTGATTTTTTTCATAGTATTAGATTTAAGGTTAACAAAGGTTGGGCTCGGCGGAGCCCATTTTTTATATCCATATGTTCCAAATGCACTCTCTTCAAGATATAAATCTCTGAAAAATCATTCAACTTGAAGATAATTCCAGTTTCTTTCCCAATTTGCCCTATTTCTTTGTGGTGAGAAAAGATAGGCTCGACAGTCTTATTTTAAAGCAAACCGATTATCAACCCAAAAACAATTAATTATGAAAAGAATCTTATCATTATGCCACATTTTACTTACAGGTAGCTTCGTCCTGATGACATCCTGCAATGACAACGATGATTTGCACTCCAATCCTGTCCCCGAAAATATTCCTGAAAAGGTTATTCTAGAATTCAATGCCAAATATCCCAATGCCACCAACGTAACCTGGAGTACCAAAGATACATACGCCGTTGCCAATTTCTACTTGGCCAGTACTCGTACTGGAGGCCATGAGCCCAATAATACAGCCTGGTTCAATATGGCAGGGCACTGGAATATGACAGAAACGGAGATTAGTTACCAGCAATTACCCGAAGCCGTAAAAACAGCCTTTGAGGCAAGCCCGTATGCAAGTTGGCGAATGGATAACGAAATAGACAAGTTACAACGTAGTGACAACAACGAAACGCTGTACATCATTGAAGTAAGCCAAAAAGAAGGAAATGTGGAAACAGAAGTCGACCTGTATTATACAGAGGAAGGTATTCTCGTGAAAGAAATCGTAAATGCGGAAGCTGATAACGACTACCACGAATACCTGCCGCAACAACCGGAAGGAAACATACAGACCTGGCTCGACCAGAACTTTCCCAACGCGCGCATCGTGGATTACGACTGTGAGCAAAACGGCACGGAAGTGGAAATCATTGCCAATGGACTGAAACACGAGATCCTGTTCGACAACCAGCAGCAGTGGGTTTACACCAAAACCGAATATGAGCGCAGAGACTTGACACAAATTCCGACCAGCATCCTGAACCATCTGCGCACCTCGCCTTACTACACCAGCGATAATGCTATCGACGACGTGGAAAAATACACCACACGTGACAACGGAACCTACTACTGCTTCAAACTCAAAACTGCATACGACGATGATGTAAAAGTATATGTGAACGAGACCGGCATCATCAGTCGTCCACAGAATGGAAGTGATGGAGGGAACAGCAACGTACCCGTAGAGGACGAACTTCAAAACTTCATCGACCAAAAGTACCCCGGCGCAATCATCTTGGAAAAGGATTACGACCATGGCTATCTGGAGATAGATATCCTACACGATGGCATAGAAAAGGAGGTTAAGTTCAGCGGGCAGAATCAGTGGGTACGCACGGAATGGGAAGTGCGACAATTGCCTGATGCTGTCAAGAACACAATCACCGCCCAAGGATATACGCTGGACGACAATGAATTCGGTTACGTAGAAACGGCTGACAGTATCTGGTACGAAGTGGAAGTGCGCAAAGGACGTGATGAACTGAAGCTGTACATCAGCCCCACAGGCGAAATCCTACGCACGGAATATGACGACTAAATGATCCGTTTCGTCGGTCTCTCACGAAGTGCTTCGTGAGGGGCTGACGAAGCACTGCATGAGGGTGTCAGGAAGTGCTTCATGAGGCCCTGACGAAGCACTGTGTCAGAAGGCCAGGAAGCACTGTGTCAGACCACCATTTACCAGAATTGTCTGACACTCATGCAGGGGTTTATGCCAACAGATGATACACTCCACCCACCAGCGCCTTCACTACTCCTTTCATTTCCAACTCAAAAAGAATGGCACTCATACGGTTTACAGGGATATTAGCCTCAACAACCAGCGTATTAATGTGCAAATCATCACGACTCAAAATCTTGACCACACGCATCTCCTCCTCCGTCAGTTCAGGAAAAAAACTACGTTGGACAGCGGCTGTCTTGCGACATTCCTCACCATGTCCCCAATTCATAGCCTTCACGAAATCTGACGCATCGTTTATCAGAGCTGCTTTGTTGTCACGTATCAATTGATTGCAACCCATCGAATATTCATCTGTTGCCCGACCAGGCACAGCAAAGCAATCACGATGGTAACCCTCGGCTAACTCCGCCGTAATAAGCGAGCCTCCTTTAGCCGCTGACTCCACAACAATAACAGCATCACTCATGCCGGCCACGATACGATTGCGACTGACAAAATTGTGACGATCGGGATTAGTATTTGTAAGAAACTCAGTCAACAAGCCGCCCTCAGCCAACATATCGACGGCTGTTTTCCGATGGACAGCAGGATAGATGCGATCCAGACCATGGGCCAATACTCCTACAGTAGAAAGCCCGTTGAACAGAGCTGCACGATGGGCATGCACGTCAATGCCGTAAGCCAGACCACTAACCACCAGTACATCGGAACACAGCTCGGAAAGATCTCGGAGGAAATCGGTACAGAAGCATTTACCGTAATCTGTCGCCCGACGCGTACCTACCATGCTGACCACCCTCAGGCGGTTCAAGTCGGCATTTCCCTTAAAAAACAAGACGATGGGGGCATCTTCACAATCGCGCAAACGTGAGGGATAGCGTTCATCAGACAGCGTCAAACAGTCCACTCGGTTCTTCTCGGCCCACTCCAGTTCCTTCTCGGCCTGAAGAAAAGCAGCAGGATTGTCAAGCGCAGCCACAACAGATGTATGGAAGATGCCCGGATAACGCTCAGGCAACTCCGTACGAAGACCGAACACATCGGCCGCACTACCTACGGTATCCACCAACCGTTTGGCACCGATGTGCCCAATGCCTGGACAAAGGGTCAGGGCGATACTGCAAATTCGTTCGTCGGTATTCATTTACCACTTCCCATTTCAACTAAAATAAGGCTCAAATAATCTATCAAAAAAATCACAATTGCTTAAACGCCCATTTATCAAACAGACAATCTCCGTTACAGCCTTCAAAGCGACTTTTCCATCACGCTTACGGAGTATGTCCTGACAAAACACATACTTCAAACCTTCTTTTTTTACATTCAAACGTGATATCAGCCAGTCATCACTACACAAAGACGACTTAAAGGCCATATTCACACGTGCCACTACCGGATCTATACCTTCTGCGTGCAATTTTGCAAAACTAACATCCAAACTGGTCAGAAATTCATGACGTGTATGTTCCAAATAATGCAAATAGTTGGCGTTGTTAACAATGCCCTGCAGGTCGCACTCGTAGTCGCGCACCTTCATTTCCAGCTCGTAGATATATTTTTCTGCCATAGTCTATTGTTTTGAGTTCACCACAGATTACACAGATTGGCACAGATTTTTCATATCTACAAATAGTTCTGTGTTAATCTGCGTAATCTGTGGTGTCTATTTATATTCTCCTCTGTGGTGAACCAATTATCCTCGCTGATGCTCCACGTCCAGTCCCTTGAACCGCTTCAGCTCCTCGAGGCTGACCAGCTTGTAGAGCTTGTCGCTGGGGCGTATCTTGACGGACTTCATGGAGAAGTGTTCACCCTTGTGGACGGTCTGAACAGGTTTCAAATCAACGCGCGCCTCCTCCAGCGTGACATACTCGGCACCGGTCGTGGGGCCGGTGATGAGCAGCTTGTCGCCCACATTGACTTCGGCCGCCTCCACGAGGAACTCTGCCACGCCGATGTTGGAGAAGTAACGGATGCCCTTGCCCACGTATATCTTGCGCTCCGTGGCCGCCGAACCGTAGTTCTTCGTCCATTCGCCCAAACGCTGCCCCAAGTAGTAACCGTCCCAGAAGCCGCGATTGAAGACCGTAGCCAGGCGGCGGTTCCACTCTTCTATCTTCTCGTCCGTGAACGTATTGTCCAGATAGGCACGGATGGCTTCCTTGTAGCACTCCACCACGGTACGCACATACTCGGGGCCGCGCGCACGGCCTTCTATCTTGAACACACGCACGCCCGCATCCATCATCTTGTTCATGAAATGGATAGTCTTCAGGTCCTTAGGCGACATGATGTACTGGTTGTCAATCTCCAGCTCGGCGTCGGTCTCCTTGTCGCGCACGATGTAGGAGCGGCGGCACACCTGCATGCAGGCACCGCGGTTGGCCGAGTTGTTCATCTGGTGGAGCGACAGGTAGCACTTGCCGCTGACGGCCATACACAGGGCGCCGTGGCAGAACATCTCGATGCGGATACGCTGGCCCGACGGGCCGCAGATGTTCTCCTCACAGATGTGGCGGTAGATTTCGGCCACCTGCTCCAAGTTGAGTTCGCGCGCCAGCACCACCACGTCGGCAAACTGGGCGTAGAAGCGCAGGGCCTCGACATTACTGATGTTGAGTTGGGTGCTGAGGTGCACCTCCTGCCCTATCTCTCGTGCATAGGTCATCACGGCCACGTCGGCGGCGATAATGGCCGAGATACCGGCCTCCTTGGCGGCACGCACGATGGTACGCATCAGGGGAATGTCCTGGTCGTAGATGATGGTGTTCACGGTGAGGTAGCTCTTCATGCCGTGCTCGTCGCACGTACGGGCTATTTCGCGCAGGTCGTCGATGGAGAACGTATTGGCCGAACGGGCACGCATGTTCAGGTTCTCGATGCCGAAGTAGATGGAGTCCGCTCCGGCCTGTATGGCGGCGGCCAGCGACTCCCGCGAGCCGACGGGGGCCATTATCTCAAAGTCTTTCAGTTCCATGTCTTTTTATCAGTTATGTGGCAAAGGTAGATATTTTTCCGTACTTTTGCAGCCTAAATGCAACAGAATATGAAAATAGCCAACATAGACCTGGGTCCGCGCCCCGTGCTCCTCGCCCCGATGGAGGACGTCACCGACCCCGCCTTCCGCCTGATGTGCAAGCGCTTCGGCGCCGACATGGTATATACCGAGTTCGTTTCGGCCGACGCCCTGATACGTTCCGTCAGCAAAACGGAACAGAAGCTCAACATCAGCAACGAGGAACGTCCCGTAGCCATCCAGATATACGGACGAGACACGGCTACGATGGTCGAAGCCGCCAAAATTGTGGAACAGGCACGACCTGACATTCTCGACCTGAACTTCGGCTGCCCCGTGAAGCGCGTAGCGGGCAAAGGAGCCGGAGCGGGCATGCTCCAGAACATCCCGCTGATGCTCGAAATCACCCGCGCCGTGGTCGACGCGGTGAAGATACCCGTCACCGTAAAAACCCGCCTCGGCTGGGATGCCGAACACAAAATTATCGTCACCCTGGCCGAGCAGTTGCAGGATTGCGGCATCAGCGCCCTGACCATCCACGGTCGTACCCGCGCGCAGATGTACACAGGTGAGGCCGACTGGGCTCTCATCGGCGAGGTGAAGCGGAATCCGCGCATACACATCCCCATCATCGGTAACGGCGACGTCACCACCCCACAACGTGCCCTCGAGTGCTTCGAGCGCTACGGCGTGGACGCCATCATGATAGGCCGCGCCAGCTTCGGACGGCCGTGGATATTCAAGGAAGTGAAACATTATCTGGAGACGGGCGAGGAGCTTCCTCCCCTCACCCCCGAATGGTGCATGAACGTGCTCCGCCAGGAGGTGGAAGACAGCGTCAACCTACTGGACGAACGCCGCGGTATCCTCCACGTACGCCGCCATCTGGCCGCCAGCCCTCTGTTCAAAGGCCTGCCCAACTTCCGCGACACACGTATCGCCATGCTTCGTGCCGAGACGAAGGAAGAGCTCTATGCCATCTTCGACGAGATAGGACGGAAGTTCTTCGGCCTCTAAGCCGAACTACCCACTGAAAAGGTTGTATCTTTTGCTCCGAAAGAAACAATGTTTTCCTGCAAAGAAAGCAATGTTTTAAGGCAAAAGATACGGTCTTTTTTTATGAACGCCTGAAACGAACAAATTCATAGGAAGCATACAATCAGCGGAACATGGGTTGTGCAAACCAGCGCTTGAACATCCACGTGGTGAGCACATACAGTCCAAAAGCCGTGATGAAGCCTGCTATAGCATCGATGAGGTAGTGCGCCTGAATATAGACCGTGGCACAGCAGAGCAACACGTAGAAAGGCAGGAGGCAAGCAAAAAGCCAGCGGCTGCCACGCCAGGCCATAATCATCAGGATGGTCGACACACCGACATGCGACGAAGGGAAGGCGGCCGTAGGACGCTCACCCACCTGCTGCGAACCCTCCACCAGATTATAGAAGAAACCATGCTCATAACCCGGCCCCGGCAGCAGTTCCTGATTGTGATTGAAGTAGTCGCCGATGGAAGGGAACACACCGTTCAGAACATTCTCCATACCAATGGCTGGAAAGTAGAACTGGGGCCCTGCCACGGGTACGAAGATGTAGATAAAATAGTAAAGGAAGAAAGAAGAGATAATAACGAACGACACCTTCTCCAGCAGGTCGAAGCGGCGGATGAAGTACCACAGCACGATGACCAGCATCATAGGATAATAGAAGAAGTAACCCATGTTGAGCGGTTCGCTCACCCAGATATAGGGCAGGCGTTCGGCAAACCAGATGGCGGGCTGCCCGCCGAAGAGCCACTGCTCGGCCGAAGCGAACACATAGTCCAGATTGGGGAAGAGGCGGTTGAACTCATACGTGTCGGGATACCAGTAGGACAGGAGCGACATCTGTATCGTGACACGCACAAAGGCAGAAAACTTGCAGGGTGCCAAGCGGTAGAGATACATCAGCAGAAAGGTCACGGCAGCTATCAGCGCACGATCGCCCAGCATCCGCAGGGGATGGTCCATCCGCTGATACAGGAACAGTATCAGTATCGACGTGAGCAGGTTGTAGATGAGCGACACCTTCTCTATTGCAAACAGCCCCTTGCGGGTATCCACCATCTTGAATATATCTAAAGCCATCCTTCTTTCTTGTACCAGGCAATGGTCTCCTTCACGCCGCGCTTCAAGTCGTATTCAGGCTGATAGCCCAACTCGCGGACGGCGGGCGTGATGTCACACTGCCAGTTGCGTTGTTTCATTATATTATACTTGTCGCGGTTGAGCGTGCTCGTCGTCTTGCGCAGAGCAGCCCACCGTTCGGCCAGCAAAGATACGACTTTTAATAGAAACAGCGGGCATTTGATGCGAACAATCAGCGGATTGCCCAGTTCGCGGCGTATCAGGTCGGAGAACGTACGGCTGGCATACACCTGCCCGTCAGACAGGAAGTAGGCGCGCCCCGTCACGCCCCGCTCGATGCCGAGGAACACGGCCTGCACCACATCCTTCACATAGACAAACGTCAGGTCCTGGCGCCGGTAGCCCACTGACATGTCCAGATGCCGCTTGATGGACTCGGCCATCAGGAAATAGTCGCGTTCGCGGGGGCCGTAGACGCCCGTGGGGCGGTAAATGACGCAGGGGAAACCGTCCATGGCCAGTAAAGCCTGCTCCGCCTTCAGCTTGCTCCGACCGTAGGCCGTGTTGGGTTGGGGCGTGTCGGTTTCGCGGATGGGCTTGTAAGTATCCTCGTGGACAGGGCCGAAAACGCTCAGCGTGCTGATGAAGGCAAACTGGCGGGGCGTCATGTCGAGGCTTCGGAGGGCATTGGCCAGGGCGCAGGTCTGCCCACAGTTCACGCGGTCGAAGTCGGCAGGGTCGATGCATTTTGTCACGCCCGCGCAGTGCACCACGTAGTCGAAAGCCCCATGCGCTTCGCGATGGGCCTTGAGCTGTTCGTACAGACGGTCGGTGTGGGCAAAGTCCAACTCCAGGAAGTGCAGGCCAGGCTCTTGCAGATACTTGCGACTGCTCGATGTGCGAACGCCTGCCCACGTCTCGAAGCCACGGTGCAGGGCCTCTTCTACCAGAAAGCTACCGATGAAACCGCTGGCGCCCGTTATCAGGATACTCTGTTTCATGCTCTGGCTATTTTACAGGTTCTACATGTATATTAATGTAAGTCCGACTTCCAAACTCGCTCTTCAGGCGGTTCTCGATAGCCGTGGCGGTATGATGGGCCTCCTCCAGCGTTATCTGCCCGTCCATGCGAATATGCACCTCAATGGCATAGCTGCTACCTATCCGCCGCGTGCGCAGGTGGTGAGGCGAAGTAACGCCAGGAAAAGCTAGAATTTCCTGCTTAATTTTCTCCTCAACCTCGGCGGGAAGCGACTTCTCCAGCAGTTCTTCGACACAGGGCACCAGCAGTTGGATGGCCACCTTCATGATGAACAGACTCACCACTACGGCCGCCAGCGGGTCCAGTATGAGCCACTGCTCGCCCAGCAAGATGGCACCGCCGATGCCGACAGCCGTACCAATAGACGAGAGTGCATCGCTCCGATGGTGCCATGCATTGGCCACTACAGCCTGCGAATTCAGCCGACGGCCTTTCAGCACGGTATATTGGTAGAGTAGCTCCTTGAAAAGGATGGATACCAGTGCTGCCCATAAGGCCAGCATGCCCGGCTCTTTCAGTTCGCCTCCCTGCCAGAAGTCCCAGATGGACGTGGCCCCGTTCCACAGAATGCCGAAGCCCACGAACAGCAGTATCAAGCCGATGATGGCCGTAGCCAGTGTTTCATACTTGCCGTGGCCGTAGTCGTGCCCCTCATCCTCGGGCTTCGACGAAATGCGCACAAAGACAATGACGATGATGTCCGTCACGAAGTCGGACAACGAATGGACGGCATCGGCCAACATAGCGGCACTATGCCCAAGGATGCCTGCCACAAACTTGAATACGAGCAGCAACAGATTGACTACGCTGCCCACAAGGGTTACTCGATAGATACCGGCCTCACGGACCGCCTCTTCAGACTTTTCTTTTTTTTCTTTCATTTTACAAATCTATTTCTGAAAGGAGAAGCAAAGATACGACAAATCTGTTATCACTCTCCTTTTGACCTGCAAATTCTACACAAAGACAAGAATTTAGAGACTGTCTGAACTACCGAATACAAAAGTTTGTTACCTTTGCAAGGATTCATCCCACCAAACCTGATAAAACAACCTACCATTATGGGAAAGAAAAAAGAAAAGAAAGAGAAAAAGGCCGGCAAACGCATGACCAAGAAGGAGCTCGTAAAAGCTCTACTCGACTTCTTCCACCAAAAACAGGGCGAAGTGCTGCCCCTGAAATACATCTTCGACCAGCTTCACCTGACTACCCATCCGCTGAAAATGCTCTGCATGGACGTGCTCCACGAACTGCAGGACGACGACTACATCAACGAAACGGAAAAGAACAAATACAAACTCAACCTCCACGGTGTGGAGATGACGGGTATCTTCCAGCGCAAGAGCAACGGCAAGAACTCCTTCATCCCCGACGGCGGAGGCGACCCCATCTTCATTGCCGAACGCAACTCGGCCCACGCCATGGCCGGCGACCGCGTGAAGATAGCCTTCTATGCCAAACGCCGCGGACGCAGCGCCGAGGGTGAGGTCATCGAGATACTGGAGCGGGCCAACGACACCTTCGTGGGCACGCTCGAAGTGACCAAGTCGTATGCCTTCCTCGTCACCGAAAACCGTACACTGGCCAACGACATCTTCATCCCCAAAGACAAGCTGAAAGGTGGTAAGAGCGGCGACAAGGCCGTGGTGAAGGTCATCGAATGGCCCGACAAGGCCAAGAACCCCATCGGACAGGTCATCGACATCCTGGGCCGTGCGGGCGACAACACCACCGAGATGCACGCCATCCTGGCCGAATACGGCCTTCCCTACAGCTATCCGACAGCCGTAGAGAAGGCAGCCGAACGCATCCCCGACGAGATTCCCGCCGAAGAGATAGCCCGCCGTAAGGACTTCCGCTCCGTCACGACCTTCACCATCGACCCCAAGGACGCCAAAGACTTCGACGACGCCCTCTCCATCCGCCGCCTGAAGGACGGCTTGTGGGAAGTGGGTGTACACATTGCCGACGTGACCCACTACGTCAAGGAAGGCGGCCTCATCGACAAGGAGGCCGAGAAGCGCGCCACGTCGGTCTACCTCGTGGACCGCACCATCCCGATGCTGCCCGAACGCCTCTGCAACTACATCTGCTCCCTCCGCCCCGATGAGGAGAAACTGGCCTACTCCGTCGTCTTCCAGATGAACGACAAGGCCGAAGTGAAGGATGCCCGCGTGGTGCACACCGTCATCAAGAGCGACCGCCGCTTCACCTACGAAGAGGCCCAGCAGATTATCGAGACGGGTGAAGGCGACTACAAGGAAGAAGTGCTCCAGCTGGACCGCCTGGCCAAGCAGCTGCGCGAACGCCGCTTCGCCGCCGGAGCCATCAACTTCGACCGCTACGAGGTGAAGTTCGAGATAGACGAGAAAGGCAAACCCGTCAGCGTCTACTTCAAGGTGTCGAAGGACGCCAACAAGCTGGTCGAGGAATTCATGCTGCTGGCCAACCGCACCGTGGCCGAGAAGATAGGCCGCGTGCCCAAGGGCAAGAAAGCCAAGGTGTTCCCCTACCGTATCCACGACCTGCCCGACCCCGAGAAGCTCGACACGCTGGCCCAGTTCATCGCCCGCTTCGGCTACAAGCTGCGCACCACGGGCACGAAGACCGACGTATCCAAATCCATCAACCACCTGCTGGACGACATACAGGGCAAGAAGGAGGAGAACCTCATCGAGACCGTCTCCATCCGCGCCATGCAGAAGGCACGCTACTCCGTGCACAACATCGGCCACTACGGCCTGGCCTTCGACTACTACACGCACTTCACTTCGCCCATCCGCCGCTACCCCGACATGATGGTGCACCGCCTGCTCACGAAGTACCTCGACGAGCACGGCCGCACGGTCAGCGAGAAGAAGTACGAAGCCCTGTGCGAGCACTCCAGCGCCATGGAGCAGCTGGCCGCCAGCGCCGAGCGCTCCAGTGTGAAGTACAAGCAAGTAGAGTTCATGACCGAACGCCTCGGCCAGGTCTATGACGGCGTCATCTCAGGCGTCACCGAATGGGGCCTCTACGTGGAGCTCAACGAAAACAAGTGCGAAGGCATGATACCCATCCGCGACCTCGATGACGATTACTACGAGTTCGACGAGAAGAACTACTGCCTGCGCGGCCGCCGCAAGAACCGCACCTACAGCCTGGGCGACCCCATCACCATCCGCGTGGCCCGTGCCAATCTGGAGAAGAAGCAGCTGGACTTTGCCCTAGAAGAATAAGGAGATACCGCCGGCCCAAGGCAGGCGGAGCTGTATCCCCTATAAGGAAACGGTCGTTACCATTGAAGGGAACGACCGTTACCATTTAAAGGGAACGTCTGTTTCCTTTAAGGGGAACGGGCGTTTCCTAGTATAAGAAACAGGCGTTTCCTGCGCAGGGAACTGAAGTTCCGCCGTAGGAAGCGCCTGCTTTGTCTGTATTCCTCAAATCGGCTGACCGATTAGTGTTTCAGCATCAGGCCGCGCGGACCGCAGTCGGATACGGAGAACGGCAGGTCCATCGGACCGTCGGACACGGCTTTTGTGCTCAGGTAGGCGCGTGTCTGCTTCGGACCCGGAATCATGGGGCTGTAGTCCAGCACGTGGCGAACGCGCAGACGCTGGTCGGCCGTAAACTCGTCCAGATAGCTGTAGGCATAGTCCATGATGTTGTGCGAAGTGAACTCTTCGCCGGTACGGCAGTTCGTACGCTTGAAGAGGCTCTCCCAGTCGAAGCTGGCGGCATAATCTTCCTCGCCCATCTGCTGGTAGATGCCTTGTACAAACATGGTGTAGTCCTGATAGTTGTAGCTCGGCGTGTCTCCGCAGAAGTCTGTATCCAGGCATCCGACGTTTGCCTCGGAGAAGGCGTGGCGCAGGCCAAAGTAGTGTCCCAGCTCGTGAGCCAGCGTGATGCCGTCGTCTACCTGCTTCGTGATGATTTCCTTATAGCTATCAGGAGCATAGGGAGTCAGAGCATCGTCCACATTGCCTACGAAAGAGCTGTTGATGGACACGCCGCGCACGTAGGTAAGGTTGGCCAGCGAGATGTTCATGTCGGGAAGCACATCGGTTCCGTCCATCGGATGCGAAGCCGTCGTATAAGGGAAAGTAGAGATACCCAAGATGTTGTTGGCCGTAAAGCGGTATATCAGCACGTTGACATAGTCGTTGGGCTCCCACAGGAAGTGCACATACTTGCGTGTATTGTCTTCCATCACGTCGGCCGGATCGAGTTCGGCAGTCAGCCACTTCACACGGTCGATGCCCGGCTCCTTCAGCAGGTTGCCCTGAGGGTCGGTTTCAGCCAGAACGAATTCCATGTTCAGGTCTACCGTATTGGTACCGCCTGCATTGCGGTACATCTGGTTCACATCGTCGAGCATTGCATAGATGGTCGATGCCGGAATGTTCTGAGTTGAGTCCTTCTCGTCGGCATAGATAACGTGGAAGACGATGGGAATGCGGTATTTCAGTTCCTTTCCTTCTTCCAGTCCCTGCTGGCTGATGGTGATGACATAGTCAACACCCAGCGAGCTGACGGTCACCTGGCCCGTACGAGCCTCTCCCAGGTTGCCTTCAACGTCCACGACCAGCGTGTGGCTCAACACGCCCTCTTCCTTCGACACTTTGCACCAGTCGTTGTCGCTGGTGGCAGTCCATTCGTCAGCGGTCGAAATCTCTATCTTGCAAACACCTCCTTCACTGGCGATTTCCTTGAATTCGGTCTGTGAAAGTACCAATGCGAGATCGTCATCGCTACACCCGGCCATGAGCAGGCAGAAGAATGACAACAGATATATCAGTTTAAGTTTCATTTTTTCTTGTTTAAATGGTTGTACACGTTTATTTCTTCACAGAGTTGACTATCGGCAGATAGAATTCGCGGCCGAAAGTCATCGGCTGACCAGCAACAGCCTGCTGCTTCATTTCAGCTGGACGGTAAGGTATCTGCACCTGGTTCTTGTTTCCTTTTTCCGCCTGTGCGGCAATCTTCTGGTTGGGCAGATTCAATGCCTTAGTACCGGTGTTGGCATCATTGATGATTTTCTTCAGATCTTCAATGTTGCCCGCATTGGCCTGAATGAGCTGGCCGATGGACAGGCGTTCTACCTTGCTGTCAACGCCCTCCTCATCTTTTACAGACATGAAACAGGAATAGTTCGTATTCCAGTCGCTCAGGACATAGGCATAATAATTCCGTTCGGCAGAGATGCTGGTCCAGTTGAAGGATGTATACAGTTCCACGTCACTCATCTGTTCGTACACCTTGTCTACCAAGATGTATCGGGGATCTTTCGTACCTTCCGAAGGAGTGAAACGCATCACGACAATAGCACGACCTGCGGTAGCAGCCGAATCACCGAATATTTTGCCGGCCTCTTCGTCACCGTCAAAGTAACCCAAGCATTCTCCCTTGATCTCTGCATCCGAGAATTGCGGAGCCGTAATAAACGACTTGTCAGCCTGTACACGGGCTACCTTTCCTTCGTTGTTCAAAGCAAAGTAACTCAGCGTATATGACTTGCCCGGAGTAAGGTTCTTATAAACATTGCTATAACGTGAACCCGGACGGTAATAGCTTTCATACAGGAAGGTGCTCATAGGCTTCTCGGGGTCGAAACGCAGACTTTCCTGATAGGCCAGTTTTACTTCTTCCTCGATGGCAGCCTTTGCCTCGGCTTCGTTATAGTCCTCGTCGGGCATCAGCAGACTTGTATAAGGCAATGTCTCGTCAGAAGGAATGATATTAAAATCAACCTGATAGGGAACAAGAGAATTAATGCTGTATGAGAATGTCATCTTCGAGGGATCACCCTCAGAAGGATTGGCATTGAACTCATAACATTGCGGCTCGCTAACGATGCCTGTACCTATATTGTAGGCAAAAGCCAATACATAGTGTTTCACGCCAGGAGTCAATGTAGCAGCAGGGGCTTCCTGTATACCGCTCTTTACCACAAAACCAACGAACGGGCCTTGTGATCTTACGAACTGTTCGGCAATCTGCATTGGGGTCATGTCCTCGGTTGACTCATCATAGGGATCGTAACACCAGATGTAGGTCTGCTCCAGATCTTCAGGCACTACTTTGATTTTGGCTGATGTAGCCGTTACATCTGTCACCTGTATATCGAATTTCATATCAATCATGCTGCTGTCTCCCTTATCTGTTGTGTAAGAACCGGTTGCAGGTTCGGAAACAATAACGAAAGTCAAAGCTCCGTCTACTTCTACTGTCTTGAAGGCAGCCGTCATCCATATGTATTCGGTATTGTTCTGCAAACCCGATGCATTCAATGTCAAGTCACCTTGATGGAAAAGTTGCTTCAGGAGTTGGTCTATTACTTCAGGAGTAATATTACCGTCAGGGGCCAATTCGGATACCCGATAGTTCATTTCCTCACCGAAATAAGTATTGAGAATCTGTAGATTGTCCCATCCCATATCTACTGCCTGTTGGTAAGTAGCTTTCGGGAAAGTGCAGAAATAATAATCTACTTCCTTATTAGAAGGTTTCACAGCAAACTGTGCTGTTTTATCTGTAATGCCAGACACCTGCACATCGAACGAGCAGTCAACAGGTTCAGCAATATCCGTCTGAAAGAACAGATACTCAGCCTGTTCGGCTGCGCGCGTACCATCCACTGCAAACACAACCAATTCATAAATACGACCAGGAAGCAGATTTTCTATCTTCAAATCCGTCTGATCGCCCTTCAAACTAATGGAAGAAACATATTGCTCGAATGGAGTGTCTTTAGCTTCAGCTTGTTTCTTAAGGTTATCCATTAAGAAAGCCGTCAGTTCACCTTTCGATACTTGATCAATAGTTTGCTTGTCTACATAAAGACACAGGTAAGGGATATTGGCATCAGATGCCTTCACACTGAAGGAAAAGGTAGAAGTCGTAGCTTCGCCTTCGGTCAGCGTCAATACTTGCTTGCTAAGGTCCAGGTATGCACTGTTGACTTCTTCATCATCATTAAAAGACAAACAGCATCAGCAAGCTGATTAGCGGTAAAAAGGGTTTTAATTTCATGTAACTTTAATTTAATGATTTTTTATCAGAAAAGAAGCGAATCTGCGCGCAATGACCCATCTCCCTCTCATGCAGCGTGCAAACCTATAGACAAATCATATACAAGCAAAGCAAACAAGCAAAAAAATGCAATCTGCTCTTAAAAAAAGAATTTCCCAAACCCATGTATTTAATTAAGGTATAAAAGCGACAAAAGAAAGAAATAAGAAGCCACATCTGCTCCACAATACTGAAAAGCCTCGAAACAGCAAACCGAAAGGCGTAGAAAAGCAATGTTTACTATTTTCCCCATGATTGCACGACAATCTTCTTGTTTTTTCCCCGCAAACCTGTAACTTTGCCACAAAAAACAAGTACATGAAAACTATCAGTATCACCGATTCAAAAGAAATAGAAAACATCATCCGTCAATGTCCTTATTGCATGGTAGGCATCACCGATGCGGACGGCCATCCTTACGTCATCCCCATGAACTTTGCTTACGAAAAAGGCATCATCTACCTACACTCCGGCCCCGACGGCGGCAAACTAGAAATGATCCGCCAACATCCTGACGTGTGCATCACCTTCTGCGACGGACACGAACTGGTGTGGATGCACCAGCAGGTGGCCTGTTCGTACAGCATGAAGAGCCGTAGCGTCATCTGCCGCGGACGTGTCGAATTTGTAGACGACATGGACGAGAAGCGACGCATCCTCACCCTTCTGATGAAGCACTACACCGACTATCCCTGCACGATGGGCGACCCGGCCGTACGCAACGTAGTAGTATGGCAAATACAGGTAGAGAATATGACCTGCAAATCCTTCGGATTACGCCCAAGCGAGCTATAAATGAAGAGGATGTAGGATATTTGGCAAGTTTTTGCTACCTTTGTTGCCACTTTACGAACCATATAAGGATATTCGGATGAGTCCACTCAACTTTACCCACATCTTGGCACAGACGGTAGACGAGCTTTCGGAAAGCGAGTCCTACAAAGGCCTTTTTCACCAGCACACGGACGGCAATCCGCTCCCGTCGGGCAAGGCATTGCAGCAAATCGTCGAACTGACGCGCGCTATCGTCTTCCCCGGCTACTTCGGCATCTCGAACGTGAACAGCCGTACCCTGAAATACCACATCGGCGTCTACGTCGAACAGCTCTTCGACCAGCTGACCGAACAGATATTGGCCGGCCTCTGTTTTGCAGGCGACGGGCAAGAGGACGGCTGCTGTACAGAGCAGCTCCGCCAGCAGGCAGCCGAGAAGGCGGCAGGCTTCATCGCCACCCTGCCCGAGATGCGGCGCATCCTGGCCACCGATGTCGAAGCTGCCTACAACGGTGACCCCGCTGCCCACTCTTTCGGCGAAGTCATCAGCTGCTATCCGGCCATCCGCGCCATCAGCAACTATCGCATGGCCCACCAGTTGCTGTGCCTCGGCGTGCCCCTCATCCCCCGCATCATCACCGAAATGGCGCATAGCGAGACAGGTATCGACATCCATCCGGGCGCACAGATAGGCCACCACTTTACCATCGACCACGGCACGGGTGTGGTTATCGGCGAAACCTGCATCATCGGAAACAACGTCAAGCTCTACCAGGGTGTCACGCTGGGTGCCAAAAGCTTCCCCCTCGATGCCGACGGCAAGCCCATTAAGGGCATTCCCCGCCACCCCATTCTGGAAGACGACGTCATCGTCTACTCCAACGCCACCATTCTGGGACGCATCACCGTGGGACGTGGAGCGACCGTGGGCGGCAATATCTGGGTGACCGAAGACGTGCCCGCCGGCGCACGTATCGTGCAGACCAAAGCCAAGAAATAAAGGCGCACGAGGGAAAGAAACATTAAAATCTGAATTCTGAAATCTGAAATAAATAAAAATGAGCGAACAACCTTCTTTTGAGATGATAGCCAAGACCTTCCAAGGTCTGGAAGAAATACTGGCACAGGAACTGACGGAACTGGGTGCCGATAACATAGAGATAGGCCGAAGAATGGTATCTTTTACGGGTGACAAAACTATGCTTTACAAAGCCAACTTCTGCCTGCGTACCGCCATCCGCATCTTGAAGCCGCTGAAGCACTTCACCGCTCACGATGCCGACGAGGTGTACAACGAGGTGAAGGCCATCCGTTGGGAAGACTATCTGACGACGGACAAGTCGTTTGCCGTAGATGCCGTCGTGTTCAGCGAGGAATTCCGCCACAGCAAGTTCGTATCCTACCGTGTGAAGGACGCCATCGTCGACTACTTCCGCGAGAAGACGGGCAAACGGCCCAACGTGCGCATCAACAAGCCCGACGTGTTGCTGAACATCCACATTGCCGAAAACGCCTGCACCCTGTCGCTCGATTCGAGCGGCGAGTCGCTTCACCGCCGCGGCTATCGCCAGGAAGCCGTCGAAGCCCCGCTGAACGAAGTACTGGCCGCCGGCATGATTCTGATGACGGGCTGGAGGGGCGAGTGCGACCTCATCGACCCCATGTGCGGTTCGGGCACCATCCCCATCGAAGCGGCCCTCATTGCCCGCAACATCGCGCCCGGCGTCTTCCGTCAGGAATTTGCCTTCGAGAAGTGGCCCGACTTCGACCGCGACCTCTTCGACGCCATCTATAACGACGACAGCCAGGAACGTGAGTTCGCCCACAAGATATACGGCTACGACAACAATCCGAAAGCCAACGAAATAGCCACCCACAACATCAAAGCGGCGGGTGTCACGAAAGACATCGTCCTGAAGCTGCAACCCTTCCAGCAATTCGAGCAGCCGCAGGAGAAATCCATCATCATCACCAACCCGCCCTACGGCGAACGTATCTCGACAGACGACCTACTGGGCCTCTACGAGATGATAGGCGAACGCCTGAAACACGCCTTTACGGGCAACACCGCCTGGATACTCTCTTACCGCGATGAGTGTTTCGACCAGATAGGCCTGAAGGCCAGCGCACGCATTCCGCTCTTCAACGGCGCCCTGGAATGCCAGTTCCGCAAGTACGAAATCTTCGACGGCAAGTACAAGGACTTCCGCGCCGAGGGTGAGGAGCTGGACAAGGAACAGCGCGAACGCCGCCCTGCCGCCCCCCACAAGAACTTCAAGCCCCGCGAACGGCGCAGCTTTGGCGACGGCGAAAAGAAAGAGTTCAGACCCCGTGGCGAGCGGAAGGACTTCGCTCCGCGTGAAAAGAAGGAGTTCAAGAAAGACTTCAAGAGCGAACGCAAGCCGCGCTCGGGCGAATCATATCCTGAAAGGAAAAGAAGAGAATTACGCAACAACCCTAAAGACAATCTCAGTAAAAAAGATGAAAAGAATCAGTAAGAACGTGGTGGCCCTGCTGATGGCAGCAACCACCCTGACCGGTACTCACCTTATGGCACAAGAAACTGCAACAAACGAACTGAAATACCCCACGCTGGAAGACCTCATCCCCGGCGGAGCGACCTACCGTTATGCCGAGAGCCTCTACGGCCTGCAATGGTGGGGCGACCAGTGCATCAAGCCGGGCATCGACTCCCTTGTGGCCGTCAACCCCAAGAGCGGTAAGGAGACATTACTTACGACCCGCGAAAGCATCAACCAGGCACTCGAAGCTGAAAAGCTGGGCAAGCTGTCGCACCTCTACAACGTACAGCTACCGTGGGAAGACCAGACGAAACTTCTCATCACCCTGCCCGGCCGATACATCACTTATGACTGGAATGCCGGAAAAACAACCGACGTCCTGACCTTCGACAAGAAAGCCGCCAACACGGACTATACCGTGGCAGGCGGACACGTGGCCTACACCCTGAAGAACAACCTCTACGTGGACAACAAGCAGGTGACCGACGAACCCGAAGGTATCGTCTGCGGACAGAGTGTTCACCGCAACGAGTTCGGCATCTCGAAAGGTACCTTCTGGAGCCCGAAAGGCACGCTGCTGGCCTTCTACCGCATGGACGAGTCGATGGTAACCCAATATCCGCTGGTAGACATCACCGCCCGCGTGGGTGAGGTGAACAACATCCGCTACCCCATGGCCGGCATGACGAGCCACAAGGTGCAGGTGGGCATCTATAACCCTGCCAACGGCCAGACCGTCTACCTGAACACGGGTGACCCCACCGACCGCTACTTCACCAACATCTCGTGGGCACCCGACGAGAAGTCGCTCTTCCTCATCGAGCTGAACCGCGACCAGAACCACTCCAAGCTCTGCCAATACGATGCCGCAACAGGTGAACTGATGCAAGTGCTCATCGAGGAGACGCATCCCAAGTATGTGGAGCCGCAGAATCCCATCCAGTTCCTGCCATGGGATAGCAACAAGTTCATCTACCAGAGCCAATGCGACGGTTACAACCACCTCTATCTGTACGACCTGGAGCAACTTCACGCCATCCAGCCCCAAAAGCTCACCAAAGGAGAGGTAGAGAAACTGTGGAAGACTATCGAGAAGGCCGGAAAGGGAAAGACTCCTGCCGGAGCCGCAGGTATACAGCTCACTTCGGGCGAATGGCTCGTGCAAAGCATCCTCGGCTTCAACGCTAAGAAGAAGGAAGTCATCATCGCCGCCACCAAGGAGTCGCCCCTGCAGAGCAATCTGTATAAGGTGAACATCGCCAACGGTAAGCTGACTCCGATAGACAACGGACTGGGCGTGCACAACGCGCAACTCTCCGCCTCGGGTACGTACCTGCTGGACAACTGGTCGGCTCCCGACGTGCCACGCACCATCAACATCGCCTCCACCGCCAACGGCAAGGAGACCGTACGCCTGCTCACCGCCGCCAATCCTTTCGAGGGCTTCAAGATGCCCAGCGTGGAAACGGGCACTCTCAAGGCGGCCGACGGCAAGACTGATCTCTACTACCGCCTCATCAAGCCGGCCGACTTCGACCCGACCAAGAAATATCCCGCCATCGTCTATGTCTACGGCGGCCCGCATGCCCAGCTGATTGTCAACAACTGGAACTACGCCGCCCGCGGCTGGGACCTCTACATGGCCAACAAAGGCTACATCCTCTTCACCGTGGACAACCGCGGCAGTTCGAACCGCGGCCTGGAGTTTGAGAACTGTACCTTCCGCCACCTCGGCATCGAGGAGGGCAAGGACCAGGTGAAAGGCGTCGAGTTCCTCCAGTCGCTGCCCTACGTGGACGGCAGCCGCATCGGCGTACACGGATGGAGCTTCGGCGGCCACATGACCACGGCCCTGATGTTGCGTTACCCCGACCTCTTCAAGGTGGGCGTGGCAGGCGGACCCGTCATCGACTGGGGCTACTACGAGGTGATGTACGGCGAGCGCTACATGGATACACCGCAGACCAACCCCGAAGGCTACAAGCAGTGCAACCTGAAGAATCTGGCTCCCAACCTCAAAGGCCACCTGATGATTATCCACGACGACCACGACGACACCTGCGTGCCCCAGCACACCCTGTCGTTCATGAAAGCCTGTGTGGACGCACGTACGTATCCCGACCTCTTCATCTACCCCGGCCACAAGCACAACGTGCTGGGCCGCGACCGCGTGCATCTGCACGAGAAGATAACGAGATACTTCGAGGACTACCTATAAGAACAAACGATATAAATAGCATAAAGTCATGAAAATATTACTCTTAGGCTCGGGCGGCCGTGAACATGCCCTGGCATGGAAAATAGCCCAAAGCCCCAAAGTGGAGAAGCTCTACATCGCCCCGGGCAACGCAGGCACACACGCCGCCGGCGAGAACGTGGACATCAAGGCCACGGACTTCCCCGCCATCAAGGACTTCGTCCTGAAGAACGGCGTGGAAATGATTGTAGTAGGTCCCGAAGACCCGCTGGTGAAAGGCATCTACAACTACTTTGCCGAAGACGAAGCTACACGCCACATCGCCGTAATAGGCCCTACGAAAGCCGGAGCCACGCTCGAAGGCAGCAAGGAGTTTGCCAAAGGCTTCATGCAGCGCCACGGCATCCCCACCGCCCGCTACAAGAGCATCACCGCCGCCAATCTGGAAGAAGGCCTCGCCTTCCTCGAAACCCTCGAAGCTCCCTACGTACTGAAGGCCGACGGCCTCTGTGCCGGTAAGGGCGTACTCATCCTGCCCACGCTGGACGAAGCCAAGCGCGAACTGAAGGAGATGCTGGGCGGCATGTTCGGCGACGCCAGCGCCACGGTGGTCATCGAGGAGTTTCTCAGCGGCATCGAGTGCTCCGTCTTCGTACTGACCGACGGCAAGAACTACAAGGTACTCCCTGTAGCCAAGGACTACAAGCGCATCGGCGAGGGCGACAAGGGCCTGAACACCGGCGGCATGGGCAGCGTGACGCCCGTTCCCTTTGCCGACGACGTCTTCATGGAGAAAGTGCGCACCCGCATCATCGAGCCCACCGTGAACGGCCTCATCGAGGAAGGCATCCTTTACAAAGGCTTCATCTTCCTGGGCCTCATCAATGTGAAGGGCGAGCCGATGGTCATCGAATACAACGTCCGCATGGGCGACCCCGAGACGGAAAGCGTGATGCTGCGCATCCAGAGCGACCTGGTAGACCTGCTCGAAGGCGTACGTGACGGTAATCTCAATACCAAGGAACTGGTTCTCGACCCACGTACGGCCGCCTGCGTGATGCTCGTCAGCGGCGGATACCCCGAAGCCTACGAGAAGGGCAAGGTGATGACCGGCCTGGAGCAGGCAGCCGCAACGGACAGTATCCTCTTCCACGCCGGCACGGCGCTGAAGGACGGACAGGTGGTAACCAACGGCGGACGCGTCATTGCCGTCTGCTCGTACGGCAACACCAAGGAAGAAGCCCTGCAGAAGAGCTACCGCGTGGCCGACCTGATCAGCTTTGAGAAGAAGTACTTCCGCCGCGACATCGGCTTCGACCTGTAACCCCTCGTTAAAGCATGAGGCGTCAACGTTTTCAGAATAAAGTGGCCACAGGCAGGTTCATCCTGCCTGCCGCTTTGTTGATTTCCGCAATCTGCTGGACGGTAATTGTTACGCTGTTGCCCGGCACAGGTACGGAAGGCCACAACTGGCCGCTTTGGCTCAAGGAAGCAAGCAACAGGCTTCCCCAAGGCATCTTCCCGTCGTTGCTCGGTTTTGTTCTGTACGTCCTGACAACGTTCTTTCTGATCAACCTGAACAACATTTTCGCCATCATCCGTATCCGAACTTCCATTCAGAGTTTTCTTTTCCTACTTTTGGCCACCGCATTCCCGCAACTCTACGACGAATTGCCCGGATTACTGGTCGGCCTCAGTTTTCTCACGGCCTTCTACCAGCTGTTTGGCAGTTACCGCCAGGAAAGGTCTTCGGGGGCCTTGTTCAATACCTTTGCATTTGCGGGCATCGCCAGTCTGTTCGTTCCCCAAAGCCTGCTGCTTGTCCCTCTGCTCTGGATCGGTGCAGCCAGTTTCCAGTCGCTCAATCTGAAAAGCCTGCTTGCCTCGATCATCGGCTTCATCCTGCCGTGGTGGATACTGCTGAGCTGCACCGTGCTGACGGGCAGCACCCACACATTCTTCCACCAACTGTTCGACGAAACACGCCTGTTCCGTCCCGTCGGTTACGGTCTCGAATCCTGGATAGTGTTTCCATTCGGATTTCTCTTCCTGCTCTTCGCCGCCAGTGCCTTCCACTATTTCTTCAACGGATACGAAGACAAAATCCGCACACGGGCCTATCTGTATTTTCTGATTTTCTTCGGTGCCTGCCTCTTTGTCGGCATCGGCCTGCAGCCCTATCTGCTGACAGCGTTCTGCCCCTTGCTGCTGATTATCGTCAGTATGCTGGCAGGCCATCTGTTTGCACTCACTAGCAATAAACTTTCCAACGCATTTTTTGTTATTTCCCTGATTGGAATTTCAGTTATGTTTGTTTATCACGTATGGATGCTTTTATAGACTCGCTCGTACAGCTCCTCATCGACTGGGGATATGCAGGCCTTTTCCTGTCGGCACTGTTGGCAGGCAGTATCCTGCCCTTCAGCTCCGAACTGGTGCTCGTCGCCCTGGTCAAGCTGGGCCTAAGCCCGACGCTCTGCGTGCTCTCAGCCGCCGTGGGCAATACGGTAGGCGGGCTGACGTGCTACTACATGGGCCGGTTGGGCAAGACGGAATGGATTGAGAAGTATTTCAAGGTGAAGCAGGAAAAAGTGGAACGCATGATGCGCTTCCTCCAGGGAAAAGGCGCGCTGATGGCCTTCTTCGCTTTCCTTCCGTTCGTGGGCGAGGCCATTGCCATCGCCTTGGGATTCATGCGCAGCAACTTCGTGCTGACCACCCTCTCCATGTTTACCGGAAAGCTGCTCCGCTACATTGCCATGCTGTGGGCACTCCAAGGGGCCATTTCGGCAGTAGGCATCTGACTATTCATATAGGGAAAAAGAACTATGCAAAGAATCATTGAACAGACCGAAGACGGCAGCGCCACGCTCTACGTGCCCGAACTGAACGAGCATTACCACTCCGTAAAAGGCGCCCGCACCGAGTCGCAGCACATCTTCATCGACATGGGACTGAAGGCCTCCGCCGCCCCCTGTCCGCACATCCTCGAAACAGGCTTCGGCACCGGCCTGAACGCCCTGCTCACCCTGCAGGAGGCCGAACGCACCGGACGGCCTGTCCGCTACACCGGTATCGAACTCTATCCGCTGGCCTGGACCGAGGTCGAGGCCCTGCACTACAGCGACGACCCGCGCCTGCGCCTCCTCCACGAAGCGCCGTGGGAAGAGGAAGTCTGCCTGACACCCACCTTCCGCCTGCTGAAACTGCGCCGCGACCTGACCTCGTGGCAGGCCGACGACGAACGCCCGCCCCTGCGCTGCGACGTGGTCTATTTCGACGCCTTCGCACCCGAAAAACAGCCCGCCCTCTGGACACCCGCCGTCTTCCGCAACCTCTACCGCTGCCTCACGCCCGGCGGCATCCTGACCACCTATTGCGCCAAGGGCGCCGTGCGCCGCCTGATGCAGGACATCGGCTTCCGCATGGAGCGCCTCCCCGGACCTCCGGGAGGAAAGCGGGAGATACTGCGCGCCACGAAGCCGGACGATGTTCCAGAAAATATGCCTGAACTTTACCGTTAATTAACACATTCTTCGTATCTTTGTGCGTTTTCCAAAAGATTTTAACAGAAAAATGAAGAGAATACATACGATATGGATGCTCGTCCTCCTGCTCGCCGCCTGCAAACCGGGAGGAGAAAAGAAGGCGGACACCCCGGACGACAAGCCGGTCATCACCGTCAGCATCGAACCCTTGCGCTACTTCACCGAAGCCATCGCTGGCGACCGCTTCGACGTGGTCAGCATGGTGCCCAAAGGGAGCAGCCCCGAGACTTACGACCCCACGCCCGCCCAGCTGATGTCGCTCTCGCAGAGTACGGCCTACCTGCGCATCGGCTTCATCGGCTTTGAACAGACGTGGATGGACCGCCTGACGGACAATGCCCCGCACCTGCAAATCTTCGACACCTCGCACGGCATCGACCTCATTTTCCCCGACGGACTGCCCGAAGAGGAACCGCACGCCGCCGAAGACGGCCATGCCCACCACGGCCCCGAGCCACACATCTGGAACTCGCCCGCCAATGCCCGCATCATCGCGACCAACGTGTTCAAGGCCCTCTGCACCCTCGACACCAAGCACCGCGACGACTACCTGGCACGCTACGACAGTCTTTGCACCGTCATCGACCGCACCGACAGCCTCTGCCGCCAGATGCTAGCCCAGCCCGGAGCCGACCATGCCTTCATGATCTACCATCCCGCCCTCAGCTACCTGGCCCGCGACTACGGCCTGCTGCAGCTCTCCATCGAGGACGGAGGCAAGGAACCCTCGCCCGCCCACCTGAAGGAGCTCATCAATGCCTGCCGCGAAGAGAATATCCACGTCATCTTCGTGCAACCCGAGTTCGACCGCCGCAACGCCGAGCTCATCGCCCGGCAGACAGGCACCCGCGTGGTGGACATCAACCCCCTGGCCTACGACTGGGAAGCAGAGATGCTGAAAACGGTTCGTGAATTGATAATGGATAATTGATAATGGATAATTGATAATCATGCAGCCGCTCATCGAAATACAGCACCTCAATGCCGGATACGACGGACGCACCGTCTTGCGCGACGTCGACCTCACCGTCTACGACCGTGACTTCCTGGGCATCATCGGTCCCAACGGAGGCGGAAAAACGACACTCATCCGTTGCATCCTCGGCCTGCTGAAACCCCAAAGCGGCACTATTGCCTTCCATCCGCAAAAGGACAAACAGGCTCCCCTTGCCATCGGTTACCTGCCCCAGTATGCCAGCATCGACCGCAAGTTCCCCATCACCGTCCAGGAGGTCATTCTCTCCGGCCTGAGCAGCCGCAAGGGCCTCAGCGCACGCTATACCGCCGAGGAACGCCAGCGAGCCGCCCGCGTCATCGCCCGCATGGGACTGGAAGGCATGGAGCAGAAGGCCATCGGCGCCCTGAGCGGCGGACAGCTGCAACGTGCCCTGCTGGGACGCGCCATCGTCTCCGACCCCGAAGTGGTTATCCTCGACGAGCCCGCCACCTATCTGGACCGCCGTTTCGAAGCCCGCCTCTACGAACTGCTGGCCGAAATCAACCGCGACTGCGCCATCATCCTCGTTAGCCACGACATCGGCACCGTGCTCCAGCAGGTGAAGTCCATCGCCTGCGTCAACGAGACGCTCCACTACCACCCCGACACGGGCATCACGGGCGAGTGGCTGGAACAGAACTTCAACTGTCCCATCGAACTGCTGGGCCACGGCAACCTGCCCCATCGCATCCTGGGCAAGCACTGCCACGACTAAGTTCAGTCGAACGAAGCCGGGAAGGCCAGCAACTGATACATCAGGGCCAGGGCCATGCGCCGGTGTCCCTCGGCGTTGGGATGCAGGCGGTCGGTGTCCGCGCGGTGGAAGTAGCCCGTCTGCGCGTCGTTCATCGGGTAGAGGCCGCTGATGCTGTTCAGGTCGATGACCGGCACGGCCCACACGTTACCCGCCTCCTTCAGCGCCTGCACGTATTCGTCCACATACACTCCTATCCGGTTGGGATAAGCTTCCTCGGGCTGCACGTTCCCGGCGCTGAACTGCGCGAAGCCGCGGTGGAGCGGCGTCAGCACGATGACCTGCTTCGTGGGGAAGTGCGTCTTCAGGTAGTCCATCAGGCGGTTGATGCGCCCGCGGAAGGTTCCCTCGTCCATCGCCGGCTTGCGGTAGCGGCGGCTGCCCACCTCGCCGTCGGGCAGGGGCACGTTGCGCCACACCTCTTCGTACCATTCGCCCAGGGGCACGCCGCCGTTGTAGTCGTTCGTCCCGCCGAAGACGATGATGGCGTCCACGTCGCCGCCCCGCTCCCGATACAGGCGTTCGGCCTGCGCCAGCAAGCCGTCCATCCGGTTGCCGTTGATGCCATACGAGAAGGCTTCCAGCCCCAGCAGCTCGGCCAGGTATTCCCAATAGCACTTCGTGGTGCCCACGTGTTGTTTGTCCGTGATGGAGTCGCCCAGGAAGGCCACCTTCTTTCCCTTCCACTGGTTCTTCCCCACGACTGTTTCCTGTTGCTCCCCGTCCGGTTGCACCGCCGGCGAAGCCTCGGCCGCCAGCAGCAACGCCGCCAGCAGGCATGTACCGATTTTTCCGTTCATGTTTTCCTCCGTTTTATCAGATTGTTTGGCGCAAATGTAGTGAAAGGCGGGGGCCGGGACAAATGAAAGCGGCGTTTTTCTGTGCCTGCATGAAGCCGTCCGGGGCATTCGGACGCACCATGGTGCGTCCCTACATCGATGCTGCGGCGCAAAAAAGAGGGGCCGAAGCCCCTTTTTTTAATGGAAAATGGAGAATGAATTATCAATTATCCATTCTCCATTCTCAATTTACAGCGGGCTTCCGCCTTCGCCCTCGTCGCCGCCGGGTTCCGGTTCGGGCGTGGGTTCGGGGTCGGTGCCGGTCGAGGAACCGCCCGAAGTCGTGCCGTCCACGATGTCGGCATAGATGCCCACGATGCCGTTCAGGTCGTTGATGAAGGCCAGCAGCTTGTCCGTGGGCTGCACGATGGCATAGGCATTCACCGTCTGCACAATCTGGTCGTAGAGCGCGTTCGCCTGGTCCACCACCTGCTCCGAGTCGAGGTCTTCCACATCCATGCGCGTGCTCTTCTCCTTGGCCTTGCCCAGGAAGGCGGCTTCGAAGGCAGCGTTTGCCTCGGCCAGGGCCGTTACCTCGGCGTCGAGGCCCAGCAGGGTGACGGCAGCCTTGTTTTCCTCGGCCTGCAGCACGCCGAGCATGCCCTTGATCTCCGCCGTCTCCTTGCTGTACTCATGCTTGCGGATGCCCTTGTAGGCGGCGAGCTGCGGATCGAGCAGCATGGCGGCCTGGCGCTTGTCTTCGACGGGCGTGGTCTGGTAGGCGATGACGACGCTGCTGATGGTACCCACAGCATTGTCGCGCACCTTGTCCGTGTCGGCCAGCTGGGCGGTGGAGATGTAGGCGCGCTGGCGGTTGACGATGCCGGCGAGCTGGCCGACGGCCTGGCTGTAGGCGGGCTCCAGCGCCTCGATGTGGAGTTCGGCAGGCGTGGTTTTGGTGATAAGGTCGAGTGCGTTGTTGTGGAACTCGCTGCAAGAGCCGATGGTCATGCGACTCTTGCCAAATGATTTGATTTGTGTTGCCATAACGTTAAAATTTTAAGGATTAATAGTGTATTTGATTGGTTTCAGTTTGCCGACAGCTTTCCGCAGCTCTCCGAAGGGCTTCGGAACCCTGCCGACAGCTTTCCGCAGACTTCCGTAGGGCTTCGGAACCTTGCCGAAAGCTTTCCGCGGACCTCCGTAGGGCTTCGGGACCCTGCCGACAGCTTTCCGCGAACTTCCGTAGGGCTTCGGAACCTTGCCGACAGCTTTCCGCGGACTTCCGTAGGGCTACGGCGACTTGCCGAAAGCTGTCGGCAGGCTTTTTTTGCTTTACTGCCCGATGCGCAGCTCCTTCGGCAGGCCGGAAGCCGAGCGCGTGGAGGCGCCGCCGATGTTAAGGCCCGTCACGTCGATGCGGCAACGGAAGGGGGCGAGGTCAGTCAGCTCCGTGTCGAGCACGAAGAGGTCGCCCGCTCCGCCGGTGCCGTTCTCGCTGTTCAGCTTGTAGCTCAGGGCGTCGCAGGCCTTCGTGGCGAAGGTGCCGGTGAAGGCGAACATACTGCCGGCTGCCACCGACTGGGCCGTGTTGATGACCTTCACATTCGTGCCGCGCACGCTGATGGTCTTTCCCTGCAAGCTTTCGCTGCCGAACTTCTCGCCCGGCAGGGCGATGATATAGGGCACGCCGGCCTCAATCTGATTGTTGGCTGCCGTGGCAATACTGCCACTGGCAAAAATCAGTGTGTTGGGAGTCTTGAAGTCAGTCAGGCTGCGCAGCCAGTAGTCTCCTTCTAAATCGGTGAGGATGGGCTGCTTGGCAACATCGCCCGCATAGAGCGTGCCGCTGAAGGGCAGGCAGATGGTTTCCCAGCCGCTTTCCCCGTTAGCCCAGACTTTCGGCGTGCGGGTATAAGTGGCGTTCGTGGCTGTAAACACCACGGGCGTATAGAAGTCCGCGTCGTCGGTGAGGACAAGGTTGGCGCAGGTGTAGCTGTCGCCGTCTTTTACGACGATGTTCTTGCCTGCGAATGTGCCCGAGGCCTCGAACACAGCGATGGTGTTAGGATGGCTCGCCAGATCCAGATCTATGCTTCCGTTATTGTTCGCATAGCCGGTTTCTGTCGATTGTCCTTGATACATTGTGTACACATAGACTTTCTTGCTTGCATCAGACGTCGGTACGGGGTAGTCGTCCGTGCCGATGGTCTGTCCCCAACCCTCGCCCAGGAGGCTGGCCACTTCGCCGCTCTTGAACTGGGCTTCGGTCATGGAAGTGCCTTTGCCGCTTGCGCCGCATCCTTCCAGGTAGTAGCAGTTGGTGGAATTCACATACTCTGCATGCATGCCGCCCACGATAGGACCTATCATTTCAGCAGAACCGTACTCCGAGCTGATGCGACCGGCAAAGTAGCAGTTTTCGATGGTACTATTGTCATAACCATAACTCATTCCTACAATGCCGCCACCACCATATCCTTGACAACGGACGATGCCGGTGCAGTAGCAGTTGCGGATGGTGCCGCCGTACATGAGACCTACGATACCGCCTGTATAATCTGAACTCTGCATGTAGCTCTTTGTCACGCCCACATTTTCTACGGTACCTCCGTCCTCGAGGCAGCCAAACAGACCTACATTGTAAATTGAATAATCCGAGCCGTTGACATAGAGGCCGCTGATGGTGTGTCCCTGTCCGTCGAAGGTGCCGGTGAAGTGGTAGCTCCTGTCGCCTATCGGCGTCCAGCTGTTTGCCGGAGCGGTGGTTTCCCAGTTTTTCCAGTTGGTGGTGTTGTTCAGCTCGATGTCGGCGGTGAGCTTGGCGTTGATGCTTGTCTGCCCGCCGTTCACCATCGAGGCGAAGAGGCGCAGCTCGTCGGCGGTGGAGATCAGGTAGAAGCCGCCGTCCTGGCTCAATTCGTTTGTATAGCTGCCCTCGCCGCTCTGCACGACTTTCAGGCCGCCCAGTACGGGATAGTCGTCTTTGGGGTCGAGGGTGAGGTTTTGCCCCCAGATTTCACCGTTTTCACCTGTGGAAAGCAGCCAGGCCACTTCGCCGCTGGCGAACTCGTCAGCGGATTTTTCGGTGGCATCTCCACTGCCCTCACCTATGCCGCTATTTGCCTTGCCGGTCAGGTAGTAGCAGTTGGTCACGCTGCCCCAGTTCTTTCCGCACACGCCGCCGACATTGTTGCTGCCGAACCCGAAGTAGCGGCTTGTTACTTTGCCCGTGTTGTAGCAGTTGGTTACGGTGCCTTCGTTATTATATCCGCACAGGCCGCCGACATTGCTGCTACTGCCGGTCTCGAGGCTGCTGCCTGTTACGTTGCCAGTGTTGTAGCAGTTGGTCACGGTGCCTTGGTTCATTCCGCACAGGCCGCCGACATTGCTGCTACTGTTGACGAGGTTGCTGCCTGTTACGTTGCCAGTGTTGTAGCAGTTGGTCACGGTGCCTTGGTTCATTCCGCACAGGCCGCCGACATTGCTGCCGCTACTATTGATATAGCTTGCTTCTACACCAAGGTTTTGTATTTTTCCTCCATCATAGAGGAAACCCACTAATCCTTGATGATCATAGCTGTTGCTGATATAAATACCGCTTACGCTGTGGCCGTCGCCATCCAAGGTGCCGGTAAATTGGTTAGTTCTGCTGCCTATCGGCGTCCAGCTGTTTGTCGGAGCGGTGGTTTCGTTCCAGCTTGTCCAGTTGGAAATGTCGTTCAGCAGGATGTCGGCGGTCAGTTTGCCGCAGGCGGCTTTGTTTTGCTGTGTGCCGTCGAGCGTGCCGTTCACAATAGCCGCGAAGCGTGCCAGTTGCGCACCGTTGGCAATCTGATACGGGTTTTCCACCGTACCGCTACCGCCCGCAAAGGCTGCGGCTACCGTGCCGTCCCATACTTCCCCGGCTCCGTCGGCCTTGGTCGCGGTCTGCCCGTCGAGCCCCAGTTCGGAGAGCAGGCTGTCTTCGCCGCACGCGCCAAAGGTCAGCGTCAGCACGGCCAGGAGCAGCGTCCTGAAAATGTTTACAGTCGTTTTCATACGAAATAATTGGAATTGTTTGTAAATGTTGTGTGAATTCGGTTACCAACCGTAGCTGTCGGTGGAGCATCCCAAGCCGGGATTCTGTTGGTCGCTGTTCGTCAGCAGCAGGTTGAATTCCGCGTCCAGCTCGATGATTTCGCACTGCGGCGCCTCGTAGGCTTCCTTTCCTTCTCTCAGGTTCTCGTGGGTCTTGTTTGTTTGTTCTTTCATAACGTTTAATAAGATGTTTTGCGTGCAAAGATATTTAAATGAATAGAAACACGTGTATAAAAGTTAAAAAACTTTGCTACACAGCACAAAAAAAATACGCACAACGAAGCAAAGGACATCCACTTGTGCAGACAGCCAATCTTTAACCTATCCTAATATTCGCCCGCAGGGGTGCGTATTTAAATACGAAATACTTATCTTTCGATAAGACAGGATGCGGCTCAGCAATAAAAATTAAGCAAGCTAATTTTGTATTGCTTTCGCCTTTCGCTATCTTTGCCACGTTTTTATAAAAACTCGCAGATTATAACGTTATATCATCTACACAACTGAATGAAACAGTACAAGTTCGTCAACAACCTGACAGGTTGGATTACTTTCCTCATCGCGGCCACGGTCTACTGCCTGACCATCGAGCCGACCGCCAGTTTCTGGGACTGCCCGGAATTCATCACCACCGGTTATAAACTGGAAGTGGGACACCCGCCCGGAGCACCGTTCTTCATGCTCGTGGCCAACTTCTTCTCGCTCTTCGCCTCCGGCCCCTCGGAAGTGGCACGGATGGTGAACTACATGAGCGCGCTGATGAGCGGCGCCTGCATCCTGTTCCTCTTCTGGAGCATCACGCACCTGGTGCGCAAGCTGGTGGTGAAGGACGAAAACCACATTACCCGCGGACAGATGGCCACCATCATGGGTAGCGGCGTAGTGGGTGCGCTGGCCTACACGTTCAGCGACACGTTCTGGTTCTCGGCCGTCGAGGGCGAGGTATATGCGTTCTCGTCGCTGTTCACCGCCATCGTATTCTGGCTCATCCTGAAGTGGGAAGACGTAGCCGACCAGCCGCACTCCGACCGCTGGCTCATCCTGATAGCCTACTTGACGGGCCTCAGCATCGGCGTCCACCTGCTGAACTTGCTCTGTCTGCCCGCCATCGTGCTGGTATATTACTATAAGAAAGTGCCGGGTGCCAATGCCAAAGGCTCGCTGCTGGCACTCATCGGCTCTGCCGTGCTGGTAGCCGTGGTGCTCTACGGCATCGTGCCGGGCATCGTGAAGGTGGGCGGATGGTTCGAACTGCTGTTCGTCAACACGCTGGGCATGCCGTTCAACACGGGCGTCATCGTCTACATCATTCTGCTGGCCGCTTGCCTCATCTGGGGCGTGTACGAGAGCTATACGGAGAAAGACAAGATGCGTATGGCCATTTCGTTCGTCCTGACCATCGCCATGCTGGGCATCCCGTTCTACGGACACGGAGCAGGTGCCGTAGTCATCGGCATCATCGTCATCGCCCTGCTGTGGCTCTACCTTAACCCGAAGACGCAGGACCGCCTGAAAGAAAAATACCGCGTCAGCGCCCGCACGCTGAACACCGCCTTGCTGTGCACTATGATGATGGTCATCGGCTACTCGTCGTACGCCCTCATCGTCATCCGCTCCACAGCCAACACGCCGATGGACCAGAACTCGCCCGAAGACATCTTTACGCTGGGCGAATACCTGGGCCGCGAGCAGTATGGCACACGCCCGCTGTTCTACGGACCCGCCTACACTTCGAAGGTAGCCCTCGACGTGAAGGACGGCTATTGCCAGCCGCGCATCTCGTACAATGGCACCAAGTTCATCCGCAAGGAGAAGGCCACGCCCGACGAGAAAGACTCATACATCGAGATACCCGGACGTGTCGACTACGAATATGCACAGAACATGCTCTTCCCCCGCATGTACAGCAGCGCTCACACCCAGCAGTATGAAGCCTGGCAGGACGTCAAGGGTTACGAAGTGCCCTACGACCAGTGCGGAGAAATGATCATGGTGAAGATGCCTACGCAGTGGGAGAACATCAAATTCTTCTTCTCCTACCAGCTGAACTGGATGTACTGGCGCTACTTCATGTGGAACTTTGTGGGCCGACAGAACGACATCCAGGGCTTCGGCGAGATAGAGCACGGCAACTGGATCACGGGCATCGACTTCATCGACAACCTGCTCATAGGCGACCAGACTCTGCTCCCCACCGACCTGAAGGAGAACAAGGGACACAACGTGTTCTACGGTCTGCCGTTGCTGCTTGGCATCATCGGCCTGCTGTGGCAAGCCTATCGCGGACAGAAGGGTATCCAGCAGTTCTGGATCGTATTCTTCCTGTTCTTCATGACAGGTATCGCCATCGTGCTCTACCTGAACCAGACGCCCAGCCAGCCGCGTGAGCGCGACTACGCCTACGCCGGCTCGTTCTACGCCTTTGCCATCTGGATCGGCATGGGTGTCGCCGGCCTCATCCAGCTGTTGAGCAAGTGGATGCAGGGCAAGGCAGCCGCCAAGGCCGGGACATCGGACGAAGGCGAGGCTCCCGAGCTGAATCCCTCGCTGGCCGTTGCCCTCATCGTTTCCGTAGTCTGTCTCCTTATTCCCATCCAGATGGCCAGCCAGACCTGGGACGACCACGACCGCAGCGACCGCTACATGGCACGCGATTTCGGGCAGAACTACCTGATGTCTCTCCAGGAGAGCGGCAACCCCATCATCTACACCAACGGCGACAACGATACTTTCCCCCTGTGGTACAACCAGGAGACCGAAGGCTTCCGCACCGACGCCCGCACCTGTAACCTGTCGTACCTCAACACCGACTGGTACATCGACCAGATGAAGCGTCCGGCCTACGACTCACCGTCGCTCCCCATCACCTGGGACCGCATGGACTACGTCGAGGGAACCAACGAATACATCACTGTCCAGCCCGAATACAAGAAGAGCATCGACGCCCTCTACGCGCAGGCCGAGAAGGAAGCCCTCGCAGGCAACCCCGAAGCCAAGATCAACGTACAGAAGGAATTCGGTGAGAATCCCTACGAACTGAAGAACATCCTGAAGTACTGGGTACGCAACAAGAACAAGGAACTGCAAGTAATCCCCACAGACAGCGTGGTCATCAAAGTGGACAAGGAAGCCGTACGCCGCAGCGGCATGCTGCTGCCGGGCGACTCTATCCCCGACTACATGCCTATCAAGCTCCGCACCAAGGATTCGCAGGGCAACTACCATCCCAAGCGCGCCCTCTACAAGAGCGAGCTGATGATGCTCGAAATGCTGGCCGAAGCCAACTGGGAGCGTCCCATCTACATCGCCGTCAGCGTAGGACAGGAGAACCAGCTCGGCTTGGACAACTACTTCATCCAGGAAGGTCTCGCCTACCGCTTCACACCCTTCGACACGAACAAGACCGGCGTGAAGATAGACAGCGAAAAGATGTACGACAACCTGATGAACAAGTTCAAGTTCGGCGGCATCGACAAGCCCGGCATCTATATCGACGAGAATGCCATGCGCATGTGCTACTCGCACCGCCGCATCTTCGCACAACTTATCGGACAACTCCTGGCCGAAGGAAAGAACGACAAGGCACGCGCCGCACTGGAGTATGCCGAGAAGATGATTCCGGCCTGCAACGTGCCTTACGACTGGCAGAACGGCTCCCTACAAATGGCCGAAGCCTGGTACAAGCTGGGCGAAATGGAGAAAGGCGACCACATCGCCCAAGCCCTTGCCGACAAGGCCGTGGAATACATGACCTGGTACATGAGCCTCGACGAAGGCCGCTTCATGATTTCCAGCCGCGAATTCGAGTACCACTGGGCACTCCTCAGCGAAGAAGTCAAGAAAATGGAGCAATACAAGTCGCCGTTGGCCGAAACCTATCGCGCCAAGTTGGAAGAACTGTATGAGATGTATGTAAACAGAATGAAAAGGTAAATTAGCGGTAAGCAGTGAGTGGTGAGTACTCCATCCGGAGGACACTCATCACTCACTACTCCACCACTAACCGTTAACCACTAATCACACTACCACCGTGTTTATCGAACAACCTCCCGAACTGTTTCGAAAACTCTATCCCAGTGCCCTGTGGCGGATGAACCCCGACGAGAAAGCCGTCTACCTGACTTTCGACGACGGGCCTATCCCCGTAGTCACGCCCTGGGTACTCGATCTGTTGGACCAACACAACATCAAAGCCACCTTCTTCATGGTGGGCGACAACATCCGAAAACACCCTGAAGAATTCCGCATGGTTGTAGAACGTGGCCACCGCATCGGCAACCACACCTTCAATCACATCCGCGGTTTCAGCCGCAAATATTTCACCTCCTACAGCTACCTGGAGAATACGGAAGAAGCGCACGACTTCATGCTCTCCATCTGCGATCCCGAAACGACCGACAAAGCCCTCCACCCCCTCCTGTTCCGTCCGCCTCATGGCCATATGGGATGGGCGCAATACATGCTACTGAAGCGCAAGTACAAAATCGTCATGTGGGATCTCGTTACCCGCGACTACAGCAAGAAGCTCCGCGGCCCGCAAGTTCTGGCCAACGTCATGCGCTACGCCCGCAACGGCTCCATCATCACTTTCCACGACTCCCTCAAGTCGTGGGACAGCGGCAATCTGCAATACGCCCTCCCCCGCGCCCTCAACTTTCTGGAGGAAGAAGGGTATGCGTTCAAGCTGCTGTGAGCAAAACGATGTTTTTCTTCGAAGAAAGCAGTGTTTTTCCCCCAAGAAAGCAATGCTTTCCTTATCACAAAAGGATAGAAGCAAAATGAGAAAACGACCAATGACCGCCTGACACAGTGCTTTCTAGCCATCTGACACAGTGCTTCCTGACCTCCTCATACAGTGCTTCATCAGACCATAACGAAGCACTGTGTCGCACCCCGACAAAGCACTGTGTCAGAACGGACGCCACAACGGACAGGAAAGACAAGGGAACGAAGAGTGCAGACGCGCAGGTACATGTCTTAAATCTCCTTAACAAAAGGCATGTAAGTCACTTTTTATTTGTTATTTTGCATCAAATTTAGGTGTGCTGTGCCCTAATTGTCCGCAAGCACACCCCCATAGGCCGGATTTTCGATGAATACACTCACTATAACAACCTGTCCATTGTGCGGCGGAAACCATTTGGAAAGGACGCTTACCTGTGTAGACCACTATGCTACAGGCGAAGCTTTCCATTTGTGCCGTTGTCAAGATTGCGGTTTCCTTTTCACGCAAGACTTCCCGACAGAAGCTGAAATCGGCCGTTATTACGAAACTCCAGACTATATTTCCCATTCGGATACGAAGAAGGGTGCCATGAACCGCATCTATCACTGGGTGCGTCACTACATGCTGAAGCGGAAAGCAAAGCTGGTGATGCGTGTCACCCACCGCAAGGACGGACGCCTGCTCGACATCGGTACGGGTACGGGCTATTTCGCCGATACAATGAAGCGGCTGGGATGGCAAGTAGAAGCAGTGGAGAAGAATGCCTCCGCCCGCGAATTCGCCAAGGCGCATTTCGGACTGGAAGTACAACCGGAAACAGCCCTGAAAGACTATGCATCGGGAAGTTTCGACGTCATCACGCTTTGGCACGTATTGGAGCATCTGGAGCATCTGGACGAGACATGGGAAACTCTGAACACCTTGCTGACAGACAAGGGAATGCTGCTGGTAGCAGTTCCTAACTGTTCTTCGTACGATGCCCGCAAGTATGGAGCCTACTGGGCTGCCTACGATGTACCCCGACACCTGTGGCACTTCACTCCCTCTACCATCCAGCAGTTTGCTTCGAAGCATGGTTTCATCATGTCCGAACGCCATCCGATGCCGTTCGACGCGTTCTATGTATCCATGCTTTCCGAGCGCTACATGAACCGTTCGCTCCCTTTCCTGCGCGGGATGCTGACGGGGACACTGGCATGGTTCAGTTCGTTGGTACATAAAGAGCGCAGCAGTTCAATGATCTATGTATTCAGAAAAAAGAGTCTATGAAGTCCAAGCCTACCCATCACACGACCTCCCTCTTTGACATGCAGTTTGTCACTTCCTGCATCAGTACGACATTGGTTCTGCTGTTGTTGGGCATGGTGGTATTCTTCGTGCTGGCTGCCCACAACCTGTCAGTGTATGTAAAAGAAAATATCAACTTCTCGATCGTCATCAGCGACGACATGAAGGAGCGCGACATCCTGCGCCTGCAAAAGAACTTGAATAAGGAACCTTTCGTGAAGAGTACCGAATACATTTCCAAGAAACAGGCGCTGGAGGAACAGACCGAAGCAATGGGCACCGATCCGCAAGAATTTCTGGGCTATAACCCCTTCTCGGCCTCCATCGAAGTGAAGTTGAAGTCGGCCTATGCCAACACGGACAGCATCGCCAAAATAGAAAAGCAGATCCGAAAGAATACCGATATACAGGACGTGCTTTATCAAAAAGAATTGGTAAATGCGGTAAACGATAACATTCGCAAGATCAGTTTACTGCTGCTAAGCCTCGCCGTCATACTGGCCCTGATATCATTTGCACTGATCAACAACACCATACGATTGGCTGTTTACTCCAAACGCTTTCTGATACACACCATGAAGCTGGTGGGAGCCAACTGGAGCTTCATCCGACGCCCCTTCTTGCGTCGTAACTTCTGGACAGGCGTATTGGCGGCAGCTTTGGCTGACGGCCTTCTGTGGGGTGCCGCTACCTGGCTGGTAGAAAAGGAGCCTGAACTGGTAAAAGTCGTCACCCCCCAAATCATGCTGCTGGTATCAGTAGCCGTATTGCTTTTTGGCGTGCTTATCACATGGTTATGCGCACTTTTCTCGGTCAATAAATACCTCCGCATGAAAGCAGGTGCGCTTTATCGCATTTAAGATCAGTCTGACAATAAAAAAGATTTAAGAATATGGATAAGAAAAAGTTTGCTTTCGACAAGACCAACTTCCTTTTATTGGCTATCGGTATGGTGGTTGTCATCATCGGTTTCCTGCTGATGACAGGCCCCTCTTCCACTCCGACACACTTTGAGCCGGACATTTTCAGTGTGCGCCGCATCAAAGTGGCCCCAGTCGTATGTCTGTTAGGCTTTGTGTTCATGATATACGCCGTACTGCGCAAACCCAAGACTGAGGAAAACGAAAAAACAACAAACGAATAATTGAAAGAATAAGAAAAGATGGAATGGTTTGAAGCACTGATCCTTGGACTTCTTCAAGGACTGACAGAATACCTGCCGGTGAGCAGCAGTGGACATTTGGCCATAGGTTCGGCACTGTTCGGCATCGAAGGAGAGGAAAACCTGGCTTTTACCATCGTGGTGCATGTTGCCACGGTGTTCAGCACACTGGTCATCCTGTGGAAAGAAATCGACTGGATATTCAAGGGACTGTTTAAGTTTCAGATGAACGACGAAACCCGTTATGTCATCAACATCATCATCTCAATGATACCGATCGGCATCGTGGGCGTATTCTTCAAAGACGAAGTAGAGGCCATCTTTGGCTCAGGCCTGCTGGTGGTAGGATGTTGCCTATTGCTGACAGCAGTTCTGCTGACCTTCTCCTATTATTACAAGCCCCGCCAGAAAGCTGAAATTTCGAAGAAAGACGCTTTCATCATCGGCTTGGCACAGGCTTGCGCCGTGCTTCCTGGCCTTTCGCGTTCGGGCAGTACCATCGCCACAGGTCTTTTGTTGGGTGATGACAAGGCCAAGCTAGCCCAATTCTCTTTTCTGATGGTCATCCCTCCCATCTTGGGTGAGGCACTACTCGACGGTATGAAGTTGATGAAAGGCGAAGCCATTGCGGGCGACATACCTACCCTGTCACTGATAATCGGCTTTGCGGCTGCTTTCGTGTCGGGCTGTTTGGCCTGCAAGTGGATGATCAACATCGTAAAGAAAGGCAAATTGGTGTATTTCGGTATCTATTGCGCTATTGCTGGTGCACTGACGTTGATACTGAATCTACTTGGATGATTATTATTAAGATAAGATAAAGAAACGTGAATTTCAAGAAAGGAGAAGTCTTATACCTGAACAAGCCGTTGGGCTGGACATCGTTCAAGGTGGTGGGGCACGTACGCTACCACATCTGCCGGCGACTGGGCGTAAAGAAGTTGAAAGTGGGACATGCCGGCACACTCGACCCCCTGGCTACAGGAGTCATGATTGTATGCACAGGCAAGGCCACGAAACGGATTGAAGAGTTCCAGTACCACACGAAGGAGTACATCGCCACCATCCGGCTGGGCGCCACGACTCCTTCCTACGACCTGGAACACGAGATAGATGCCGTCTACCCTACGGAGCACATCACCCGCGAGCTGGTGGAAGAGACGCTGAAACGTTTTGTCGGCGAGATACAACAGATACCTCCCGCTTTCTCTGCCTGTATGGTGAACGGCAAGCGCGCCTATGACCTGGCGCGTAAGGGCGAAGACGTAGAACTAAAACCCAAGTTGCTCGTAATTGATGAAATAGAGCTGTTGGAATGCAATTTGCCTGAAATAAAAGTACGTGTGGTATGTAGCAAAGGTACCTATATCCGTGCCCTGGCCCGCGACATCGGCGAAGCACTGAACAGCGGCGCCCACCTGACAGCCCTGGAACGTACACGCGTAGGGGATGTCCGTATTGAGGACTGCCTCAATCCGCTCGACTTCAAGGACTGGATCAATGCACAGGAAATAGAGACAGATACAGAAGAGGAACAATAAAATCAACCCAATATAAAAGAAAGGAAAGATATGAAACTGTCGCAATTCAAATTCAAGCTTCCTGAGGAAAGGATCGCTTTACATCCCACTAAGTACAGGGATGAGTCGCGTCTGATGGTGCTGCACCGCAAGACAGGGGAAATAGAACATCGGATGTTCAAGGACATATTGGACTATTTCGACGACAAGGACGTGTTTGTATTCAACGACACCAAAGTATTCCCCGCCCGCCTGTACGGCAACAAAGAGAAAACAGGAGCCCGTATCGAAGTATTCCTGTTGCGCGAGCTGAATGAAGAACTGCGTTTGTGGGACGTACTCGTCGACCCTGCCCGCAAGATACGTATCGGAAATAAGCTCTACTTTGGAGACGACGATTCAATGGTAGCCGAAGTCATTGATAACACCACTTCACGTGGACGTACCCTACGCTTCCTTTACGACGGCCCGCACGATGAATTCAAGAAGGCACTCTACGCATTAGGAGAAACTCCACTGCCTCATAGCATCATCAACCGTCCTGTAGAACCAGAAGACGCCGAACGTTTCCAATCTATCTTTGCCCGCCACGAAGGTGCCGTAACGGCTCCAACAGCCAATCTGCACTTCAGCCGCGAGTTGATGAAACGCATGGAAATCAAGGGAATAGACTTTGCGTACATCACACTTCACGCAGGTTTAGGCAATTTCCGCGAAATCGATGTGGAGGATCTGACGAAACACAAAACAGACTCTGAGCAGATGATTGTAGATCAGGAAGCCGTGAATATCGTGAATCATGCCAAGGACCTGAACAAGCAAGTGTGTGCTGTAGGCACAACCGTAATGCGTGCCATCGAAAGTACCGTCAGCACCGACGGCCATCTGAAGACTTACGACGGCTGGACGAATAAGTTCATTTTCCCGCCCTATGATTTTACGGTAGCCAATGCAATGGTATCTAATTTCCACATGCCACTTTCTACTCTGCTGATGATTGTGGCCGCTTTCGGAGGATATGAACAGGTGATGAATGCTTACGACGTAGCTCTAAAAGAAGAGTACCGTTTCGGTACCTATGGTGACGCCATGCTTATTACAGATAAATAATCATTTAATGGAGGATTCTTCATTTATATATTATTTAGGTCTGGGTACCAATCTCGGCAATAAAGAGCAGAATCTTCGCGATGCTGTTCAGAAGATAGAAGAGCGGATAGGGAAAGTGGTTTCCCTGTCCGCTTTTTACGCAACTGTCCCTTGGGGATTTGACTCTGCAAACGGTTTTCTGAATGCAGCCTGTCGAGTTGATACATCCCTGCATCCCTTACAAGTTCTAGAAAGTACACAAGCGATAGAGTACAAAATGGGACGTAGAGGTAAATCTGTAGACGGTATTTATCATGACCGTATCATTGACATTGATCTGCTAATTTGCCTAGATATATCGGGCAGAGAAGTACTCATGGACACTCCGCAACTGAAGTTACCTCACCCATTGATACATCTCCGCGATTTTGTAATGAAACCACTAAAAGAAATAGCTCCTGAGCTGACATATTCAATCTTATCAAAACAAAAAGAAATATGAAAAAAATAGGATTGTTCATCCTGCTTCTATGGGTTATACTATGTATAAAAGCCCAAGAGAAGAATGAATTTACCGTATTGCAATGGAACATCTGGCAGGAAGGTACGCAGGTAAAGGGAGGATATGATGCCATTGTGGACGAGATAGTCCGCCTGAAACCCGACTTTGTAACACTCAGTGAAGTAAGGAATTATAAGAATACCCGCTTTTGCGACCGTATCGTCCAATCGTTGAAGCAACGAGGCGAAATTTATTATTCCTTTTTCAGTTATGATTCGGGACTGCTGAGCCGTTATCCCATTACAGATTCATTGACCGTTTTCCCCCTGAAGGACGACCACGGGAGCATTTACAAGATGGTAAGTTCTATCCACGGGCATCGGATAGCTGTCTATACAGCCCATCTGGACTACCTGAGCGACGCCTATTACAACGTACGCGGTTATGATGGCTCCACCTGGAAGGAAATCCCCATTCCGCAGACGGTGTGCGAAGTGTTGCAGGTGAACGACGCTTCCCTGCGCGACGACGCCATCCGCAACTTCATCGCCGAAGCGAAGAAAGACATCGCCGAAAGGACCATCGTGATATTGGGCGGCGACTTCAACGAACCGTCACACCTCGACTGGACGCGCGAGACAAAGGACCTCTTCGACCACAACGGCCTGATTGTGCCCTGGACGGTTCCCCTGCTTCTAGACAACAATGGTTTTATCGATACATACCGCGAACTCTATCCCGACGTCATCAGCTACCCCGGTTTCACTTTCCCTGCCGACAACCCGCTTATCCCCGTCGAGAAGCTGACTTGGGCCCCAAAAGCCGATGAGCGCGACCGCATTGATTATGTGTTCTACCATCCGCATCCGGCCGTTGAGCTGAAGGATGCTGTCATCTTCGGCCCCCGTGGCTCCATCGTCAACAGCAAGCGTATGCCCGAAGAGTCGAAAGACCGTTTCCTGCTACCTTTGGGCGTTTGGCCTACCGACCATAAAGGGGTGCTAGTAACTTTCAGACTAAAATAATCTTCGTGTAACGTTAATTTTGGCCTAAAGCATCGTTTCTTGAAGAAAAAGCGCTATCTTTGTACCCGAAATAACTATGTGGAAAGATTTGAGTAGCTTGCAACCACAGAAAAAAATGCTAAAACACATACTTTTCTGAACAGTACGGCCACGAGCCGATACTTCTACTCGCTGAACTTTCCCATTCAAACTTTGTTTTATTAATTATTATTTAACTGTTATTGAAATGGGATACTTGTTTACATCCGAATCGGTGTCTGAAGGACACCCCGACAAAGTGGCCGACCAAATATCGGACGCTGTACTTGACAAACTGTTGGCCTACGACCCTAGTTCGAAGGTAGCTTGCGAAACGCTGGTAACAACCGGACAGGTAGTACTGGCCGGTGAAGTAAAGACTAAAGCTTACGTAGACCTCCAACTCATTGCACGTGAAGTCATCAAGAAGATTGGTTATACGAAAGGCGAATACATGTTCGAGAGCAACTCATGCGGCGTGCTAAGCGCCATCCACGAGCAAAGCCCTGACATCAACCGAGGGGTAGAGCGTGAGGACCCCATGGAGCAAGGTGCAGGCGACCAAGGTATGATGTTCGGTTACGCCACCAACGAGACAGAGAACTACATGCCACTCTCACTCGACTTAGCACACCGCATCCTTCAGGTGCTGGCCGACATTCGTCGCGAAGGCAAGCAGATGACCTACTTGCGCCCCGACGCCAAGAGCCAAGTAACTATCGAATACGACGACAACAACACGCCTGTACGCATTGATACTATCGTCGTTTCCACGCAGCACGACGACTTCATCCAGCCTGCCGATGGTACGGAGGCTGCCCAACTGAAAGCCGATGAAGAAATGCTGGCCGTCATCCGCAAGGATGTCATCGAAGTGTTGATGCCTCGTGTCATCGCTTCTATCCATGCCCCGAAGGTACTTGCTTTGTTTAATGACCACATCACCTATCACGTCAATCCTACCGGTAAGTTCGTAATCGGAGGCCCTCATGGCGATACCGGTTTGACGGGTCGCAAGATTATTGTAGATACTTATGGCGGTAAGGGTGCACACGGTGGTGGTGCTTTCTCCGGCAAAGACCCCTCGAAGGTAGACCGCTCGGCTGCCTATGCCGCTCGTCATATTGCCAAGAACCTTGTTGCAGCCGGTGTGGCCGACGAAATCTTGGTACAGGTCAGCTATGCCATCGGTGTGGCACGCCCCATCAACATTTACGTCAACACCTATGGACGTAGCCATGTGAATATGAGCGACGGTGAGATAGCCCGCAAGATTGACGAAATCTTCGATCTCCGTCCCAAAGCCATTGAGGATCGTCTGAAACTGCGTAACCCCATCTATCAGGAAACGGCAGCTTACGGACACATGGGACGTGAGCCTCAAATTGTGACCAAGCATTTCCGCAGCCGTTACGAAGGCAACAAGGATGTTACGGTAGAGCTCTTCACGTGGGAAAAACTCGACTATATAGATAAGGTAAAAGCTGCTTTCGGATTGTAATCCGGCAGTATTTGTTCTTACCGAGGGTGTGTCAAAGGAAGGGAATCCTTTTGGTACACCCTCGTTTTTTTGTCTGTAAGCGTACTTTTCTGACTGAAATCATGTACCTTTGCCTGCAAAACCAATCCGTGTCATCATGATGAATAAGATTAATGCTGTCTGTGTCTATAGTGCATCGAGTACGAAAATCGATTCTGTGTATTTTGAAACAGCACATGAGTTAGGTACCCTGTTGGCCCAGAATGGTATCCGTGTAGTCAACGGTGCCGGGAATATGGGACTAATGGCAGCTGTCTCCGATGCGACATTGGCGGCTGGAGGGAAGGTAACAGGTGTCATTCCCCATTTTATGGTAGAGCAGAACTGGCATCATACTGGATTGAGCGAACTGATAGAAGTCAACACCATGCACGAACGCAAGCAGAAGATGGCTGCCCTGAGTGACGCTGTCATCGCCCTGCCCGGCGGTTGCGGCACACTAGAAGAGCTGCTCGAGATCATCACTTGGAAACAACTGGGCCTCTATCTGAACCCCATCGTCATCCTGAACGTGAAAGGCTACTATAACCCGCTACTCGAGATGTTTGCCCATGCAACCGAAGAACATTTCATGGGTGTTCGCCACATGGATATCTGGCGTGTAGCCAATACACCCGAAGAGGCCATAACACAAATACAAACCACTCCTATTTGGGACGTTTCCATCCGTAAATTTGCTGCCCTATGATGCTTTCGCCACTGCTCCAGGCTATACCCATCTCAGAACAAGGCATCCCCCTGCCCTATCTGCCAGGACGTGACGATACCATCGCGTTGCTATTGCTATGCTGCTTCCTACTATCATCCTACATTCTCTCCCGCAGCCGTAAGTTCCTGCTCCAACTAGGCAAAGACTTTATCATGCACCGTGAACGAGCTAGTATCTTTGCAATATCTTCAGGAACAGACATTCGTTTTCTGCTGGTACTTATTCTTCAAACCTGCGTACTGGCCGGCATTTACCTCTTCGTCTGTTTCAGTGATCTCTACCCTGAAATAATCCATACTACACCATCTTCCTTCCTCCTTGCCGGCTACATAGCAAGTTGCATACTATACCTCTTTCTGAAATGGTCTATCTATTCTATGCTTGGATGGATTTTCTTTGACAAAGGCACAGTGGATTTCTGGATGGAATCTTATTCCACTCTCTTATATTATATGGGATTCGGGCTTTTTCTCTCTATTCTTATGGTAGTCTACCTCAATTTCAGTCTGCAAAATTGTGTTATAATCGGCCTCCTTCTGCTTGGTTTGGTTAAAATATTGATGTTTTACAAATGGATAAAGCTTTTTTGTCACAATTTATTCGGCTGTTTCCTTTTAATTTTATACTTTTGTGCCCTTGAAATCAGCCCTTGTATTATGTTATACAGCGGGTTGACACAACTAAACGATTTTTTGACAATAAAATTTTAGGACGTTGAAAATAAAAAAAGTGCTTGTATCGCAGCCGAAGCCGGCCTCAGAGAAGTCTCCATACTACGATATAGCCGAAAAGTACGGAGTGAAAATAGAATTTCGCCCGTTTATAAAAGTGGAGAGCGTTTCTGCAAAAGAGTTCAGACAACAGAAGATCTCGATTCTAGACCATACAGCTGTGGTTTTCACATCTCGCCACGCTATCGATCATTTCTTCCACTTGTGCACAGAACTGCGTGTTACGATTCCAGAAACCATGAAATATTTCTGTGTAACCGAGTCCATTGCACTCTACATTCAAAAGTACGTACAATATCGGAAGCGTAAGATATTTTTTGGCCAAACCGGCAAGTTCGACGACTTGCTGCCAGCCATTCTGAAACACAAGACGGAAAAATATTTGGTCCCCATGTCAGACGTACATACCGACGAAATTAAGAATGCACTGGATAAGAACAAAATCCAGCATAGTGAGGCTGTCATGTACCGTACGGTGAGCAATGACTTCCAACCAGGTGAATCATTCGATTACGACATGCTGGTGTTCTTTAGCCCCGCAGGAGTGTCTTCTCTGCAAAAAAACTTCCCCAACTTTGAACAGAAAGACATTAAAATAGGTACTTTCGGTTCTACAACGGCACAAGCTGTACGCGATGCAGGACTGCGTCTCGACTTGGAAGCCCCCAGCGTAAAAGCCCCTTCAATGACAGCGGCTCTTGACATGTTTATCAAGGAGAACAATAAAGAATAAGTGAACAGATTGCGAAAGCCCGAAAGGCTGAACAAAAAAAAAATAATAGAGAAGATGTTCGCGGGAGGTTCGCGTTCCTTCTCTATTTTTCCTTTACGGGTAGTATGGTTGCCAGTAGAGGAACTCGATGTGCAGGCATCCATTCTGATCAGTGTATCCAAACGTCGCTTCAAACGAGCAGTTAAACGTAACCGCATAAAACGTCAAATACGTGAAGCCTACCGTTTAAATAAACAAATACTACTTGCTCCTTTGACTGAAAAAAACAGGCGTCTAGCTATTGCTTTCATCTACCTAGCTGACGAACTGATGAATTCGGCATTGGTGGAAGAGAAAATAAAGGCAGCTTTGACACGTATTGTTGAAAAGATCTCGACCGAACAGACGGTCCAGCCTACCGAATGATCAGAAAACTACTGACATACCTACTATTACTCCCCATTTATTTCTATCAACGGTGTATTTCTCCGCTGACTCCTCCATCCTGCCGTTTCACGCCTACATGTTCGCAATATGCTGTAGAAGCACTGAAAAAACACGGACCAATTAAAGGGCTTTATTTAGCTATCAGACGAATTCTTCGCTGTCATCCTTGGGGAGGATCAGGCTACGACCCCGTTCCTTGAACTTGCTTTTATTAGTTTATGCATACCTTGCCTATAGATATCCACACCCATCAACTTCCAGCCTTACCGGGAGAGGCCATTATCTGCTGTTTGCCCGATACATTCCACCCACAGGAAAACAGCTGGTATTCCGTAGGCATTCACCCCTGGCAACAGGACAACTACGCATGGAAAGAGGCTGCATTCAAAGTACACTTTGAAACGTTGATACATCATCCGCAAGTGATAGCAATAGGTGAAGCCGGGTTAGACAAGCTCGCAAGTACCTCTCTGCCTCAACAAATAGAAGCACTACGCTATCAAGCTCTTGTAGCCGAAACAATCGCCAAGCCCTTAATTCTTCATCTGGTGAAGGCTACAACGGAATTGCTGGCACTGAAAAAAGAACTGTCTCCTCGTGTACCTTGGATTATCCACGGTTTTCGTGGTAAGCTACAACTAGCCCTCGAACTAGTGCGCCACGGTTTATATCTTTCATTTGGCGCTAACTATCAAGAGGAAACCATGAAACAGATACCTGCTAACCGTCTGTTACTGGAAACGGACGAAAGCAACATACCTATCGCAGACTTATACAAAAAAGCCGCACTTCTACGTAACATAACAGATAAAGAACTCATGGAAACAGTTTCCACTAACATACAACGTATCTTTTTTGAACATTAAGTTTTGTTTCTTCAAAGAAAGGTCGTACTTTTGTAGCAAGTATAACTATAAATCAAATCATTAAACAATCAATCATTCGATGAATTTTGTAGAAGAATTAAGATGGCGTGGCATGCTCCACGATATGATGCCGGGCACGGAAGAACTGCTGGCCAAGGAACAAGTGACTGCTTATATTGGTTTTGATCCTACAGCTGACTCCTTGCACATCGGACACTTGTGCAGTGTCATGATTCTGCGTCACTTTCAGCGTTGCGGACACAAGCCTTTGGCTTTGATTGGCGGCGCAACAGGTATGATTGGTGACCCTTCCGGCAAGTCAGCAGAACGTAATCTGTTGACAGAAGAAACCCTGCGTCACAACATGGAAGGCATGAAAAAACAGCTGAGCAAATTCTTGGATTTTGACTCTGATGCTCCCAATCATGCCGAGCTGGTGAACAACTATGACTGGATGAAAGATTATAGTTTTCTGGATTTCGCCCGTGAAGTAGGTAAACACATCACCGTCAATTATATGATGGCAAAAGACAGCGTAAAAAAACGTTTGAACGGCGAAGCCCGCGATGGCCTTTCGTTCACCGAATTCACCTATCAGCTGTTACAAGGATACGACTTTCTCCACTTGTATGAAACCAAAGGTTGCAAACTTCAAATGGGAGGTAGCGATCAATGGGGTAACATTACAACGGGCGCCGAATTGATCCGTCGCACGAATGGCGGTGAAGTTTATGCATTAACTTGTCCGTTGATTACCAAAGCAGACGGAGGAAAATTTGGCAAAACCGAAAGCGGAAATATCTGGCTTGATCCACGTTATACTTCTCCCTACAAATTCTATCAATTCTGGTTGAATGTAAGCGACGAAGATGCTAAACGTTATATCAAGATCTTCACAGCTCTAAGCAAAGAAGAAGTAGAGGCACTTACTGCCGAACATGAAGCAGCACCGCACTTACGTGTTCTTCAGAAACGTCTGGCCAAGGAAGTAACAATCATGGTACACTCCGAAGAAGACTTCAACGCAGCTGTAGAAGCTTCGAATATTCTTTTTGGTGGTGGCACATCCGAAGCTCTGAAGAAATTGGATGAGCAAACACTGCTTTCCGTATTCGAAGGTGTTCCACAATTCGAAGTATCACGTGATGCATTGGCCTCTGGAGTGAAAGCTGTAGACTTATTCGTTGAAAATGCAGCTGTATTTGCTTCAAAAGGCGAAATGCGCAAATTGGTTCAAGGTGGTGGCGTTTCACTGAACAAGGAAAAACTCACAGCTTTCGACCAAGTAATTACCACTGCCGACCTGCTAGACGACAAGTATCTGCTGGTTCAGCGCGGCAAAAAGAACTACTACCTGATTATTGCGAAATAAACCTAAGATATATTCGCAAAAATAAAACCACAAAATAAAACTACCCAAGATTACGAACTAAAAACGTATTCTTGGGTAGTTCTTTGTTCTAGAGATTCTGTAAGTTTTTAGAACCCAGGAATCAAATGAACTTCTGTACGTATCTGTTTCACATGATGATAATTCATCCATTCATAAAGCAATTTACGATGCTTATTCAATGTCTCCTGATATTTATGTTCCACAGCAAGATTACGCATTTCTCCACGATCTCGACACATATCAAATAACTGCTCACGATATCGGCCTTTATCATAGAGTATATACTTGTATCGCTGTGTACGAAGCATCCACCCACGTGTATTTCCACCTTTATCAAAAAGCGTCTCTGTAACTATATAAGCCTGATGTGTCCTACCAGGGTCACCACTTTCTGCAAGAGACGCATAGGACACACCGCATAATCCATCGGGAAGATCAACACCACCCCACTGACATACAGATGCAAAAAAATCCACTCCATTGTTCACCAATTGAGGCAACTCTGCCCCTGCATGCTTTTTATCCGGCAAAACAATAATCAGTGGGACATTCACAACTTCTTCATATAAAGCAGATTTCTGATTCCAATGATGAGCTCCCACTCCGTCTCCGTGATCGCTTGTAAAGATAATGACTGAGTTTTCCCATAGATTATTTCGATCGATAGCATCTACTATTTTCCCTATTTCCATATCAACATGCTCTACCAAACGAAAATACGCATTTCTGTACCTTCGCCAGTCGTCTGCCGTATAATGAGATGTCGGATATGCACTATAATTCAAGCTTTTTTCATAGCAGATCACATCCGCATCATAAGGATTCCGTTCATAGTTCAGTGGTAGCCCCGGACAATCAGCTAAATCTGCCACTGGTATTTCTGCAAACGGTAAGTTCTGTTGACGGGCAAACTCACAAATATTATGTGGATTATCAAATGATGCAACAAGAAAAAAAGGAAAATGAGGATTATTATCCAAATAAGCAGCACAAGCCTCAGCCAGTCCACTATCATTGTGCTCATAAAGTTTTCTAAATCCAAACGTCTGATTTGGAATAGACGGAGTATGAACATGCCATTTTCCTCCATACACACAATCATAGCCAGCATTTTTCATCAACATACCTAAACTCAGGCCACGCAAATCCTCAGGCATTGGAATACCATTGCTTGGCATACCAATTTCATGAGAAAAATGTCCGGTAAACATAGCTGCCCTGGACGGTCCGCTCAACGGCGCTGCACAATAAGCATTTTTAAACAAAATACCGGCTTGAGCCAGCCTATCCATATTAGGGGTATACACATCTGCACTTCCCATACAACTCATCGCAGTTGCAGTCTGCTGATCTGTAAGGATATAGATAATATTGGGGTTCTCTTGAGCTGCTGAAAAAAGAGTAAAAAGAGAAACGCCACATAAAAACAAAGATTTATACATGTATTAATATTGTTTTTTCACTACAGATTACCTGAGTTATTGCAAATTAAGTCAAAAGGAATCTATATAAATTAGTGTAAGCCGCGGTAAGTTCTATCCATTTCTGCATACACGTTTACAGAACTAATCATTGATTCCTTCCCCAAACTGAGTCTGCTGTCTTTCAACTTCTTTAACCTTCAAGCTATTAAGTTCTTTTTTTAAAAGAGCATTTTCTCGCTTCAAGTCTTGTAAACTTGGCTGTTTAAAATCAGACTGTTTGTGCATTCCCATCAGTTTCAACTCATCAGCTGAGAATATCTGCCTTTGTTTATCAGGAACTGTTTCTAACTCTAAAATACCTTCCAGGGGGCGAACTTGTCCAGAAACCAGTAAAGAAGCGGTAACATAAATTTTCCCTGGTGTGGTTGTAGATTGTATAATTGCCGGTGCGGTTCCCCAACTCACGGGCATTGGATTGACCCCAATAGACGCGTCGCCCAAGAGTTTCCCCTCACCTTTTACGTCAAATCGAATAATGGAATTATTCAGACGCTTCACCGTTCCTCGTTTATCAACAACCTCTGCGATAACAACCATCACATCCGAACCATTGGCTATTAACGGCATATTCTCGTTATCTGTGCGCAATATAATGCGATCAGGTTGTCCAGCAGGATAACGTTTATGTGTAGCAACAACTTTGCCATTTATCAGTCCCTCAGCCAACAAATAAGCTTCGTTTTGTTTTCCTGCGCGAGCTTTAGCTTTCCATTCCATAAAATGATAAGCATCCTGAAATGTAATAACAGGTGAAGGCATTCCTATGTGCAATGTATCTTTCCTATATTTGTACGTTTTCCCATCTTTAAAGACAGTAAGACGTACCTCATCACAATTGGAATATATGGTAATGTCACGAGGAGAGAATGGCGTCAGCTCATGTGCAATATAAATCATAGGACCGTTTTCAGCAATCAAATCACTCCGTTCTGCGCTGCGTTGAGACATGAACATATAGTACGAAAACTTAGGCTGACGGAAAGCATCCATAATTCCACCGTAGAACGGATCGGCATGATATCCACGTTGATGATCAAAAGAATGCCAAAAGCAAGCGCCTACAATCTGACGTGTTTTTTGGCAAATCGTTTCATAACAAAGGGTCGGATAATCTGGATTAGCATAATGGGCAGCTTGGAGTAGCATTGGGATTTCTCCCCAGCTTCGAGAAACTCTACTATCGGAATTCTGCGCATTCCAATCATCTACATTATCACCCCATTCTCTAACAAAATAAGTTTTATCCTTCCGCAATTGCGAGTCAATCGGTCGGAGCAGTAAACTATAATATGAATCGCCTGCTGCACCATGATCACATGCAGCAGTGCTATAAGGATAGGGATATTCTTCGTTGCAAATATCCAATGCTTTCTTGGCAAAATATTCAGGATAGTGTGTTTCGTTTAGGATAGGTTCCCAAAAAAATAAGGAAGCATGGTTACGATGCAGACGAATCATATTGCGTATATCTGAATAAATACGTTCTGCAAATATCGGTTCATCATTCCAAAACTGCCAACCAGGAACTTCAACCAAAGCAAATAAGCCCAATTCATCGCATGCATCCATAAAAGCTGGATCAATAACATAATGTGTACGAATTACTTTCAGCCCGGCATCACGTAGTTTTTTAGCATCTCGCCATTGCAAGGAATTGGGTATTGCGTTCCCCAAGACCGCGAAATCTTGATGACGATTAGTCCCCATAATTTTTCCTTCATAAGGTTTCCCATTTAACCACAAGCCATCAATTTGTTTAAATTCAATACTCCGTATGCCCAATCTTTGTCGGTAACCATCTACAATCTGCCCAGAAGCGTCTTTTATAAAAATGTCCAAATAATAAAGATAGGGAGATTCTGGTGACCACAACAATGGGTTCTCAACTTTCATAGAAGTAATCGCATAATTCGTATTTTTTTGTCGCACAAAAAGAGACTTTGATACAGACATAACGGTGCTTTCATCTTTTTTCTTTAACAGAAAGTCTACCGTCAAGTTTTGCCCTTTCACTGATTGATTGCGTACATGAGCTTTCAAATTAATTATTGCACTTTCCTCAGAAACTTGATCATAAGATATGAACAATCCACCTCCAGCTACTTCATTCTCATAATTGGCATTAGTAATAAAAATATCATTATGTGCAATAAGCCAACAATCGCGATATATACCTCCAAAATAAGTATAATCTAATAAATTTTGTGGTTTACCTACTGGATATGTTGGATCGTCACTATTGTCAGCCTTTACCGTTATTACATTTTCATTATCCCATTCTATTGTTTCAGTAATATCTGATATAATAGGCAAATAACCACCGTAATGTTTATTAATAAGTTTTCCGTTCAGATAGATTTCACATTTACCCATAATGGCCTCAAAATGCAAAAATAGCTGCTTACCTTTCAATTCGTTAGAAGGAGTGAAATGTTTTCTATACCATACCACTCCCTGGTAATTGGCACAACCACTTGCTTCTACAGGCAAATATTCTATACCATGAGGTAAAGAAATGACCTCCCAAGTAGAGTCATCAAAATCTTTTTCCCAAACATTCTTGTCCAAATCTCCTTTGAAAAATCTCCAGGCCAAATTCATAGAATATGCTTTTCGCCCAGTTTCTGGCAGTTCATAGAAGCCACCAGTGGAGAAACAAGTATTGTTTGTAGCATATATAGGATAGATGATACTACTCAAAATAAAAAAAGTAATAATAATATATTTCATGGTATTTATATAATATTTGTTCATGGTTTTAGGTTCAATTAATTCCATAAGAGATCTTGCATAGAATAAAAGAGGGTGTATCAATTTGACACACCCGCTTTTCCATTTATTTAAGGGTAAAAGAATTGGAGAAGATAAAAATTAATATCCGGCATTATTTGTCCAACCTGTCAACTGGATTTGTTGGTATGGAATAGGAAAATAATAATGATTATTAGCCTTAAATAAAGAACTATCCCAAACCTCAGATCTGGTTTCTCCTACTTTTTCCAAACGAACCAGATCGAACCAACGCTTCATTTCCGCAAAGAATTCCCAACCACGTTCGTTAAAAACAGCAGTTTCAAAGGCTGTAGGATCAGTAGTGGTAGTAAGTTCGTCATCGGCATACCCAGCACGCTTTTGTACTTCTTGGATAGCATTCAATGCCTGTGCATTTACATTGTTAGTAGCACGAGTAGAAGCTTCGGCATACATCAGCAACACATCTGCATAGCGATAAATGCAAGTTATACCGTTGGACTGTGCACTTTTGCCTGGGGCTCCTTCATCATAATCATAATACTTAGAAATAGCAGGAAGCTTATCAGCGCTCTCTGTATAAGTCACATGGCCACTTTTCGTATCCCATTCCGTCATATAGTTCCATGCCTTACGGTCATCGTCCGGATAATTTAGAAAGAAAGACTCATTAGCATAGTAATCACTCCAGCCAGCGTTGGGCGAGAAATCGCTTGGATAGTAGGACTTTCCGTAATTGCTGGCTGTCTTCAATGTTGCACTATGATGCAAGGCAAACATTACTTCATTGGTTTGAGTTTTGTTAGCTTCTTTCCACAATTCGGAGTATTCAGAAGTCAGATAAAGGCCTGAATGATCAATGATATCTTTCGCGGCAGCTGCTGCTAAAGAATAATATTCCTGTCCTTTTTTCAAAGGCCATCCAGCCATAGTCATATATACGTCGGCCAAGCAAGCTTCAGCAGCCCATTTGGAAGGAGTTGCACTTGAATTACGGCTAGTCTCAGGTAGCCATTCAACAGCGATTTTCAGACTTGGCACAATTACTTGATCATAGATTGTAGCTACATCTGTACGCTCCATATAAGTAGATGCATCTTCTCCTTTCAGGATTAAAGGGACATTACCATACATACGTACCAAATAAAAGTAGGCTAGACCACGCAGAAAATAAGCTTCGCCTAATACATTCTTAAATTGTTGGGCTTCTTGTTCATCAGCAGGAATAACGGTATTATTGATAAGTTTATTAGCGTTATTAATTACTGCAAAAAAGAGTGACCAAGTAGTATCAAAATCTGCTGTATTAGCTGTAATATTTGGACTTAATCGATAGTAATAAGCCAGTTCATTATTTGCTTTGGCTGCACGATAAGTAATGTCGTCTGCGCAAACATTGATGCGTTGCATGCGACAGTTAAAACCATAGTTACCGTTCCATAAGTCTGTGTAAAGGGCGGAAGCTGCTTGTTTAATACCTTCCAAGTCCATACTCGCAAAATACTCTTCTTCAGTAATGAATGATTGTGGTTCTTGGGTTAAATCTACACAAGAGGTAGTTAAAAACAAGCTGCCAGCAATGGCTGCTATATATGTCATTTTTTTCATATTCGTCTTTTTTATGTATTTGAAATATTAGAATGAAAAATTCAAGCCAATAAGATAATTACGGCTATTGGGATAAGCCCCCCAGTCAACTCCTTGTATCAACGGGCTACCCATTGTAGCTTCCGGGTCAAGACCAGAATAACTTGTGATGTGGAAAGGATTCTGGATAGATGCATATATACGCAGATTATTAATACCAAGAGCCTTGCAAGTTGTTTCAGATAGAGTATAACCTAAAGTGATGCTCTTCATTTTGATGAAACTTCCATTTTCAACAAAACGGCTACTGAATATTTTATTCTCAGTACCACCTTGTACAAAACCTGGCACGTCAGTATCGGTATTGGTCGGAGTCCAGCGATTTAAGAAGTCACGCATTGGGGTTACAGCCGCCATGTTTTGTCCATTTACCGTATTGTAACCCATTTGGTGAGTGGCATTATAGATATCAAATCCGTGGAAGCCTACTACGAAAAATGAGAGATCAAAATTTTTATAATTAAATGTATTATTCCATCCCCAATTAAAAGTTGGTTGTCCACAACCAATGATACCTTGGTCTGAATCATTTAATACTCCATCCTTATTAACATCTACATATTTTGAATTACCAGCAACCACTTTATAAACTTCACCATTTGTTTGTCCAGTTGTATTTCCATTAGCATCGACAAAAGGTGCATTAACTTCATCTTCCTGCCAAATCCCGTCAAATGTATATCCCCAGAAAGTTCCCAATTTTTCACCTTCAATCATCTGAAATAACTGATTTTGAAATTCTCCAGCTTGTTGCTGACGATGATTAGCAGTAGGTATACTATTATATGTTCCTTTATTATGAGATAAAGTAATATCAGTATGCCAATTAAATTCTTTTCCTGTAATCGGATCAGCTGCAATAGTAAATTCAACTCCTGTATTCTTAATTTCACCCGAATTCATCAAAAGTGAACCATATCCCATATGAGTAGGTTGTGCCAGTTCCAACAAAATGTCACGCGACATCTTATTATACCAGTCGGCAGTCAGGCGCACACGGCCATTGAGAATACCGAAATCAACACCAATATTGACTTGGTCATTACGTTCCCATTTCAGATAGGATGCGGCCGGACGATCAATCTGATAAGCAGTAGTATTGTCACTAGTTGTAACAGGAGACAGCATGGAATAAATGCGATAAGCAGCTACAGCTTGGTTACCTACTGAGCCATAACCCGCACGTAGTTTTAACTGATCAATAAAATTATTATCTTTCAAGAACTCCTCTTGTTTCAAATCCCAAGCCAAAGCAGCAGATGGGAAGTAACTCCACTTGTCTTGCAAACGAGAAGAGCCGTCAGCACGAATAGAAGCTGTAAGCATATAACGGTTCATGAACACATAATTTACACGTAACATACCTGACATCAAAGTGGTGATAGTACGATCAGATGCCAATTGATTAAGCGCAGCGTCGGCCCAAGCCAAGTTATTAATTCCAATTCGATCTATATAATCCTTAATTCCGCAACTAAGTGCATAGTTTGTTGTTA